>Ga0209611_10000480_pt1 | contig 59665 bp, 37 predicted proteins | sample S1TSphgellanicum_3_FD_187693 | JGI IMG/M metagenome (GOLD analysis project Ga0209611, IMG submission 187693) | Host-associated microbial communities from peat moss isolated from Minnesota, USA - S1T2_Fc - Sphagnum magellanicum MG (SPAdes) (version 2) | ecosystem: Host-associated > Plants > Peat...
CATAACAAAACATGCACATTTCGAAAATGAATGTGTATTCACCAATGACAATGACACAATCAATGAAATATTGGGGCAATACCCAACATAAGTAACGAAACATTATAAAAGAATGGATTCAAAATTTGAAAAACAAGAAATGTGGTTTTGATGTTAAAGAACCTTCAAAATGCATGTATCTAAAAAATCAATTTCAATTCCTATGATTTTGAATGTGCCTAAATATAGATTTAATACATTTTCATGTAATTCCCATTTGAATCAATATGGTGTAATGACATTCATACAAAGAAAGATTTTTCTAAAAAATGTTAAACACCAAAATAGTAAGATGTACATTAAGTTATAGATATTTTAATATAATGTTTGTTCATTGAATTTAATAATTTAGATTTTCATTTTTAAAATATAAAATGTTATAACATTAAACTATGGTGGACAAAAAAAATTTATGACACCCTAGGCCATGTGGTTCCCATGATTTAAATTCTAAGTTTAAGTAGGTTTTATTATGGACTTTTTTGGACTTCACATGTGCAAAGTGTGTTCTACCATAATATGCTTCCACCTAATTTTTCCAAAATTCAAAGCATTTACCCTCCATGAAAAAAAATCAACGTTATCTTAAAGTTTCTTGACAAAGACCAACACAAAATATTTAAAACTAAAATTATAAACTAGAATTTTAGTCATGCATGCATAAGAATGAAACCAATTGCATTTGCATTATATGGTCAAATTGGTTGTAACATTCTAATTACCATATAGGGTAAAACTAGTTATTTCAATTGTGAGTTTATTTATTTTAATTTATATATTTTTTTATTGTGCACTTCCATTACAAAGGTCTCTAAAATTAACCATAGACAAAAATAACAAGAATAACTCAAATGCATTTTATTCAACAAAGGCACTTATACTAAAAATTTAAAATACAAAATACAAAACAACCATGGGGAAAGTCTCAATGATCTAAATCAAAATTAAGATTTCAACAAGATAAAACTATTTAGACCTACACCCATATTAGTGGAGTGCATGAAGAATAAAGAACGTTTAAATTTAGCCAAAAAAACATTAAAAAAGAAAATCCAAAATCACAAAGATTTGAAAATTATTTCTATTCAACTGCATTCTAAAGATTGAATGTGAATGTGGTTGAGAAACATTCAACCACTACAATAATGTAGGCTACACATGTTTTACCAAGGTCTTGTTTACTAATGCAAGAATAAAATTTTCAATGAAAATCTTTCTACATGGGAAGTTCACCCTTGGGCACAACTAGAGAATCAATCTATAGAACCAAATAGATTCAATAATCATCTCACTATGACAAACAATGCATTTTATGATGATTGTGCCCCAAATCAACAAATTGATTATTGTTCATTTTCAAGAAGGCCCAAGTGTAAAGTTTTTTGGGTGAGGCTTCCAAAGCTTTAATTGCTTCTTCAAGTTTTTTTACAACACCTTTTACACTATAAAGTCATTAGTGCCAATGTTAGATGGGGGCTTAAATGGGGTCTCATGCTCTAATCTATTCACAATGTTGTTATTGCTACACCCTACCAAATGCCCAACACCAATACAAAGGCCATTAGGTTTGACTTCCATGCTAACAAATATGTTTAGAGTTGAAGACTCCATAATAGTTGTAGCATAGAAATGGGGGAGGGGAGAATAATGAGAATGAATCATGAATAACAATGATTTGAAAAGGCAAACAAACAAAAAATATGCATAGGTGGTGGTAGTGAAAGCAAAGTGCAAAACATCTATAATTGCATAACACACCTTGAGCTTGTTGACAAAGTTTTAGAAAAAGAAAGATGCACACCAAATGCACATGAAACAATGAAATAATAAAGTAAAAAATACATAACATATAGGATAGTTTTTTTGTTTTCTCGTCTTCATTTGATGCCTTTGATGCACCCATCATTGCTATACTTGAATAAAGCTTGAGTAAGTGAATAAATCTCTAAGGAAAAGTGTGGTTCTTACGATTCCAGGGTCACATTCAAAGAGCTAGAAAAAAATTGTGACATTGAATGTTGAATGTTTAGTGATCTCACTTTCTCCATTGCATGAGATAGGAAACTTAAAACCAAAAACTCACAAAACTTTTAGACAAAAATACAATTTAAACCAAATTGGGTGTATTTGAAAGAACCTTAAAAGAAATGTAGACTGTTTTCATATTTTGCAAAGTTGGGTTTCTTTGAAAAAAGCTCGGAAAAGCTTAAGGGATTTTCAAACTTGTTGCACATTGGGTTTTTTACAAAGAACTTAGGTGTTTTTTAACAGTGGGGTAGAGTTGAAGCCATAGAAGTGAGATTGTTGGTTCAAAACAAGGGGAGGGTATGGGTTTTTTTTTAGAAAGTGTTGAATTAGAGATGGGGGCAAGGGTTTAGAAAAGTGGGAGCTGCCAATTGTATGCCTATATGATTGGTTTGAAAACTTACAAATAACAAACACCACATTAAAAAACCACCCAACACTAATTGCTATTGAAAAAGAACATGAAGGTCTTGTTGGTTGAAAAGAATTTCTCTCTTGAAATTCAAATCAACATCAAATCTCAAAGGAAAAAAACAATCCTCCTACATGATGAATGAAATTCCAAGTTAAGACCCTAACATTAGCTCTCAAGATTGATGCGTAAATGATCACAAATGGGAATTTACTCATGGGCATCTTTGGGTCCGATGACATCACAATTTCAACTATGAAGAGAATATTGAACAAAGCATACAAAAGACTCAATATTCCCAATTAAGTTTAGTTATGTCTAGATCCAAATCAACCAAAAAGCCACACCTAGTGGAAAAAAGTCAATTGTGTCAAGAACACAATTCAGTGAAACTACTAATAGGTATATCCTTGCCTAGCAGCCTTGAATTGGAAATCAATGACCGACCAATATAACTTCCTTAGGAGCAATTTTAATTTCCAAGGTCATCTAAGAGAGGTTGGTTAATTTGAAGTAAGCCTCCTCCTCGTTTTCCTCAATCTTCTTTTTCATCATATTATATAGAGACTTGATATGGTGGTGTTTGTCTTCTAGTTTACATGTCCAAAATGCTATAGTCCTAGTGACACTTGTTGGGCATATGATACTCATGATGATGGAAAATTTCTTGCAATGCTAAGTGTTGGAGATGACCTAGAATGGTGTACGCAAAGAAGATAAGATGTGTAAGGTGATGCTACAATTGCCATTGCCCTCAATTGAACTAGGTCTTTGAAACAAGAAAGCCACCATAAAAAACACAACCTGATTCACAAAAGTTGTTCTAGTGTGTGAACTCTTCAGTAGTTGGGCCACTAGACTGGAATACAAGAGCTTGTCCATAATCTGCCTATGGAGACCTTGGTGAGAACTAGTAAGAAGTGATTGGACTACTGGATCCAAGCAAAGGAGAGAGCAATGAATTATTTTGCAGAGTGTGAAGAAGGTGCATGTTATGATTGCAATGTCCATTTGCTGGATCTAGATTTGTGATCATCACAAGTCCATAGACATCAAGCCAATAACAACACCAAGAACAAATATTCATTAAAATTCATGACTTTTAAGGCTCAATTTGAGCTTTGAATAATGCAACTACAGAAATTCATAATGATGAATCCAAGCTGAAGGGGAATGAAGTTGTTTCTAAAGAACATAAATACAACAGCAACAAACCATAGAGAACTTGAGCTTTTGATAACAAGTTCTTGCTTCTTTAGACAATATTCACATATTGAAATAAGAGAGAATGGAACCAAAAAGAAGAAAACCATCAGCTTCAAGATTGAAATAGAGAGGGAAGGGGAAAAATTCCAAAAACAATTTAGTGAAAGACAAACAAAAACTCCAAAGTTCAGACACTACAACACAAGATGATTTTTTTGATTCCTTGAAAAGGAAAATTTCCACTAATTCCTTGAACATACAAGGTTTGGCAACATGGCAAGATTTTGAACAAGGTTATCCATGACACATCACATCAATTTAGATGCAGATGCACCCTACTATCAGGTTAGCATAAGGATTTGTAAGAAATAGTATAATATGTGACTTGCCTCCTCATCCTCCTCTTCCACATATAGGGATCTGATACTGTACCATGCCAATTCCATAGTTACAAGAATCACTCTTGCATTTGCATTTTATCCAATCCCATTGAAGTGATTATCTACTTTGCCAATACTACCGAGCCAAAGAGTAAATCCTAAATTCACCTGGTCATCTTGATTGGATTTTCTGCACTATTGTTCTAAGCAAGGAAAGATGTATAAACAGATTAGGCAGACTGCCTATGTCTTGTCCTCTAAGATCAAATATTCTCCCTTGGTAGTCACATTAGCCTACTTCGAGTTTGAAGGAGTCCCAGGTTCAGAAGGAGATCACCACACAAAGTGCACATATCACATCATTTAATAAGTTCACAAGTATTGCATGTAGACTGCTGACATCTTTCATCAAAGAGTTCTTAGTGTTGCTGTAAATACACAAAGAAAAGGTGTTCTCTGCCTGAGTTTGCAGCGAGGGCTCCTCAAGCCTTGAAGCCCTTCATGCTAGACATTAAGTTAGTATCCTTCCAAATGGTACCATCTTGGAAAGGGAAGAATGCGAAAAAGCCCAAGGTTATTTTTTCTTTGCTAGTTTTAAGTTTTGTATGAGACTTTTTAAGAATGCTTTTACTTCAGACCCAGTTAAGATTGAATCTGCATTTTATGTCCTCCTAATTCCTTCCCCAGCAACAATTCCTTGCTTAGTATTATTTACAGTTTTGACATGTCAAATTGCTGACTGTGTTGGTTCCTCACACAGCAGGCTACAGGAACCCCCGAATTCCAAACATGACATGCAAATGAAGCTCCCAGCACTCCTGAGATTCATGTGGATGATTTCAGCCAGTACACTCAATTAAAATATGTCTACATCAAAAGAAGGCTAGAGCAACTGCAATTTGGCATCCCAAAATTGTTAGGAAACTGTTTGCCCGCCATGTTAACTTTGTTTGACCCACCAACCTCCTAACATATTATGTTGATGCCCAAGAACCAGAATTGATGCCCAAGAATATTTTGGTTCTTGGGCATCAACATATTGAACCTAAATATGCATGTCCTTCATAAGAAATCCTTCTATACTATGGTTCAATTCATGTCTTGCTAAGATCTCCCATGATTTAAGGACCCATTGTGGCACAACATCTACAACTCAAGCATGGTAAACACTAAGCATCTTGCACAAAATCTATTGATTCATCACACAAAAGAAAAACACAACTTTCAAGCGCCCATTTAAATTTTGTTCCTCCTTCAATCTACCTCACTCAATTCTTATTATCCTGCACGAACGCCCTTACTAGTAACGAGACTTAGACAGAACTGGGCCTGCATTACAAGCGCTTGTAGCTGTTGTCCAGACAAATTTGTGGCATGTAATAAATAGTGTATGTATTTTGATGGCAGTTCCTTATTAATGTAACTAAATAGGAAATTTCCGCTAAGGTGCATTTGGTACTCCAAGAAGAACAAATAGAGGGATTAAAAAAATCATCTAACAACAAACAACCATGAACAATAAATGAATCAAAAGATCATCTAAGGAGTCTTGCACATTGATCAAACCTACATTGAATCCAAGAGATGAAAATCATATGCTCAAGATGGAGCACAATTGTATAAACCCAAGTTATATTTTCTGGTCACTAATAATATGCACAAGTGTTGTTTGCACCACTCTTGGTACTAATAACTGTGTTCAGTATGACTCACACTCCAGAACAGTAGAACATGGTGCCATTTTCTGTACCCGGGAACATTGTGATGGAAACACCATACTTACCAGAAGCTGAATCTGGTTTCCAACAGTGATGTAGGCATTGGTTGCACAGCATCATCGGCAATGAGAAACTTGGCATCAGGTACATGTAAATCACCCTGAGTGAGCACAGAAGGAGAGCACACAAATCTAGACCTGGAATCCTTCAGCCTGCAATGATCATTGAGGAAGAAGAATCAAGTTCCATATGAAGTTTGTCAGTCACTCTAGGAGGCACATAATAATACATGTTATGATGGTCATCAGACAGACCATACGTACTATCAGAGAATTGTGGCAATTGTCGTCAGTCTTCATGAAACAAGCCAAAGTGGTCCCTAGTCAAGCTGGTGAGTAGAAGACCATACATACATTCGAAGCTTCAATGTGCTTCTTCTGTTCATAACAGTAATAGTGATAGGAGCTTCGATTTACAAAACAACGCAAATCTCAACTTTGAAGAAACCATTAACAAGAAATCTTGTTCATTCCGACATGGATTTTCAACAAGAAATCCTAGCATGATCAATCTTGTCCATATCGACCCTATGTTTAGATTTTGAATTCTTGATTAAAAAAATCCAAACATCATTAGGTTGAGATTTTGCTAGAGACTGTAGGAGCGACAAAAAAGTGGTGTGCGAGTGAGTGCAGACCACAGACGAGGGATTTTCGCGGCCACTCATCTTATCTATCCATCTGTCCGCGTCGAAATTCGCGAACCTAGATGTCACAGCGAGCAGGAAATCGAAAATTTTTGATCGCTTTTGTGCATCGGGGTGGTCTGGTCTCCGTGATCCTCAACCCCTAACAGAATCACAGAGCTGCTCTTCAATCCTTGCAAACAGACACTATTTTGTTTGTTGCAAAAGAAAAAAAGAATCTGTTTTGTTGCAGACAGACAGACATTTTCTTTGTAGGAGAACTTTTTTATTTTTTTTTATGAGCTGGTGGCGGTTCAAGATCTGCAGCGCATGACAGAGGGCACTTTGGCAGGAATTTGGGTGTTGACAAGACAAAGACAAAACAGGTACCGATTTGCACTCCAACCAGCTTCTCTCTTGTTCTTCTTATGTTCTCACTTCTGTTTGTGAAGAAGGGTTTGTTTTATCTTGGAATTGGGTGCTGCTGGGTCAGACAGAGATGCAAGAATGAACTGGAGGAATGAGGTTGGGGGTGTCAAAATTGTGGCAGTCCTGATGGAGATCAGAAGGTTTTTGTAGCCAAGGATCAAAAGGTCATAGCATTGGCAGACATGGTTGCTTAGTGAACTGGATAGAAGAGGAGGCAGAGCATTCCCCACAACAGATCAAAACTACAAACCACTTTTGATGTTTGTATGTTCCTTTTCTCCTGACCCTATTTGTTTTGTGTTGCAGTCTTGAAAAGAAACAGACAATGCCATTCTCTTGAAACACTTGAAAAGCCCTGTTGGAAGCTCAGACCAGGAGGATCTGATCTGACAGTACTGTAGTAGTTGGGCTCAACAGCCCAGCATTCAGTGAGTAGCAGGGTGTTGCTGTGAAGTGCAGTCATTTCTTGACATTTTTGGGTTTAATTTTAGTAAAATCATCAAGTGTTTTTCGCAGATTGATGTAATCATGGATTAGAATCTGTAACTGCATATTTGCTGCTGCCACTGAGATGATATTGTCAAGTTGCATAGGACCAGACTCCACTGTATAGCCCCTTTTCTAAGTAACCCCTCCCTATACAGCAATCCAACAGGCCGCCTCCTCCCATGAACAAGTGGCCCCAAGTGGCTTGCTTTTTTTCCTTTTTTTCCCCCTGTTTCATTGCAGAGAAAGACATTTTGTTTGTGTTGCAGAAAGATTTTGCATTTGTTGCAGAGACAGACATTTTTGGTTTTGTTGCACAAAGAATTTTTGATTGCAGGGGAAAGAGTTAAGGTGGTTCTGGAATTTGTATTTTTTGGGTAAGTGGTGAGGTTTTTCATATTCTTCTGGAGTTGGGGGAAGTAGTTTTCCAGGTGATCATGAAAGGGATTCATCTTTTGTTTTGCAGATTTGGTATTTTGAGGTAGAAATCGTTGTTGCTGCATCAGAGTTGCAGAAGAGAAAGTAGCAGTTGCAAAGATTGCAGTTGCAGAAAAGAATGGAAGTGGCAGAGGAGAATTGAGAAGGAAGAAGAAGGATAAGCAAGAAGAGGAGAGGAGAGGGGTTTTTGTGGTTTCAGAAAACAGATTTGTGGTGGCAGAGTTTGCAAAACTTTCTTGCAGAAATTGAGAAAACTTGGAGCAGGTAGTTGGAATGGCCACACTGGCTGTTCCTGCTGCTGCTCCACTTGTGGTGTCCTTGAGGAGGAGCAATGTAGTGCAGCAGCAGGATGGTGGAAGGGTGACCTCTGTGGTGGTGGTTCTCCCAGTTGCCACCAGCAACTCCAATTTGTCTGTTGCTTGTCTCCACTATGGAACAGGCATTCACCAGCACAGATGGCCTGTTGTTGTTTACATCTCTCCTCTGATGACACTAAGGTTCTTCACCATTTCCTTGATGATTCTTTATTGTCAGTCTTTCTGGTTTTTTCTATTTGGTCCTCATAGTCAAAGACAGTCTTCTACATCTTGTGCTTTGATCTGTTGGTCTAGATGGTTGCAAGCAAGAGGATCCCAACTGTGTGAAAAGCCACAAAACAGAGGAAATTCAGAAGCACATGAGATTCAATGTCAGTCATCAAGAGCTCAGCATCCACACTGTTTGACATGCAGATCAAGATTGCAGCAAAGAGTTTCTTCAAGCAACAGCTCATTGGGAAGATCAGTTATGCCATCGTCATCACTCAGAGGATTCAACTCCACAAAAATATATCTATCAAAGAGACCAATCTTTGTAAGTTTCTTTTGCAGATTTACAGATTCCACAGAGGAACATCATCTCTGAAGTACATATCACTGCCTAAGTTTTCAAATGGATTTAGACAATTGCAGCAATTGTACATACAAAATACCTTCTCTCACTCCAGTGATTTGTTCTGCTTGCCATTCCTTTCCCATTGCAGATAGACCCTTCTTTGTGCATTTATAGCAGGCCCTTTCACAAAGAAAGTGAATTTTGAAACTTCGGGATTGGTGTATGGAATACCATATCAGGTCCCTGCAGGTGAAAAAAGAGGAGGAAGAGGTTTAGTTCAATCTGAGCCAGCTGCATCAACTGAAACGTTGCAAACTGTTCCTCCAGAAGCTGTAATGGTTGGCCTAACAATTTCTTGCTCATTGTTGGGGGCAATGATATGTGCATCAGGAGCTTCAGCAATGGGTGTTGTTGACACAACTTACTTTTCTTCATCAGGCATGACTTTCTTGGCTGATTTGGATCCAGACACAGCTAAGCTTGCAATTGGAATATTGGGTCCTTTGTTTGCTTCATTCAATCTTCTCTTCATAGTCCGAATTGTGATGTCATGGTACCCACAGCTGCCAGTGGGCAAATTCCCATTTGTGATAGCTTATGCACCAACTGAGCCAGTGTTAGGACCAACTCGGAGACTCATTCCTCCTGTAGGAGGAGTGGATGTGTCCCCTGTGATTTGGCTTGCTATTTTGAGCTTTGTGAGTGAGATTCTTCTTGGCCAACAAGGCCTTCTTGTTCTTCTCTCTCAGCAGCAACCCTAAATAACAAGATCATTGTCTCACCTTTTTCTTCATTGCAAGATTGTTCCCTGTGAGAATTGGGTTTTAGTACTCTTTGTTTCCTGGAGGAATCAAGAGACTGTACTTACACCCTGTGAGTGACTTTCTCTTTTGCCTTCCCTTCTATTTACAACCCTGCACAATTGTGGGACTCCTCGAGCAAGCATGAGTAGTAAGTACTTGGCAAATGGGCAGTACTTAACATTCAGACACTCCAATTCTTCACAACTTCATCAGACCATGGCGCAAAACCCTAAGACTTGATGCAGACACATCTTCTTCAGTCCATCTCTCAGCCACCATACATAAATATATGTTTTTTGCCTTGTTCACCACCTTTCTTTAGTCTGCAAAGAGTGCTATATCTGAAGGAGGTTTTATATCTTGCAGCTGTCGTATACATCATATAGTTTATGCCTGATTTGATTAGCATATTTGTTCTCTTTTGTTGTGGCATTTTGGTGCACAATCACAAAAGATTGGTTTCCAGAGCAGCAGTGTAGATGACAAATGGAGTAGTAGGGCTTGTGTATGATGCTCAAATGAGCACGCTGGAACAAGAGTAACAGTGAGCATGCAGAGCACCCAGTACACATCACCTCCATCTACCAATTCTTGAAGTCTTCGCACATTATCACCAGGTTTCTTCTTGCCCATTTTCATGGCACAAAACAGCATACATTACTGACATATGTGATGACTATATTTATTGCTGCCAGAGTTTTACTAAAGGCTTGGCAAAGTTGTGCAAGCTTCTACAATGCAAGTGTTGTTGAGATTGTTTTGGAACCTATTTAGCTTCTGGGCAGGCTCTGAGGAGCTCAATAACTTTGCCCTTTCTACAAATTCTGACTCAGTCCTTTTACAGTATAGTAGCTGTATATTGTTTTCAAACTCTTCCCCAGTGTGCTTCTCAGACAGCTATCACTTCGGGTTGTGATCATGGGGTGGAAGGACTGTGAAGTACAAATAGGCAGACCACCTGATATGAAAAATGTGTAGATTTGATTGAGGATTCTCAACTGTGGGTATTGCATGTTTGTAAGTTCTGGAAAAATTTGTGGCAGCCAATGTGGTCCAAAGATTTCATGACGGGATTTAGCAGTCTCCAGCTTGCAGTGAGTTTTGCACATGATTTAGAAAAAAATTGTGCATATCATTGAGACTTGTTTGTGACAATTTTGCTCAGATTCAGCTTGCATACCGCTTTTTCTCAGCAGTTTGGTGCATATGTCCTCTTGTTTGCCCTTTAAAATGTTTCAAATTTAACACAGTGTTGTTGTTGTGCTATGGGTGCACACGCTTTGCCCTCATCTGGAGTGATCCGCAGGTCTTATATTTCTCTGTTCATAGGTATTATGCCTTCATAAATAGCTTGCACACTTGTGCATATCTTATTTGAGGTTGAGGGTGGACTGACAAATGCCACTTATCTTACAGTGAAACCCTGATCAGGCACAAGTATTAGCATTTATGTGCTAATATTTTCACCTGCAATTGATCCCTCATCTGGTGTGGCTTTTGAGAATATGCTCAACAATGGTTCCTTTTACCCAGCAGGAGATGAGAGGAATTATGACCATGTTAGAGTAGGCAAAGGAGCAGGTTACAATGTCAACATTCCATGGCCAAATGGCCAATTTGGAGATTCTGATTACTTGGCAGTGTGTGAGAATATACTCATGCCTGTTGCCCATGAATACAACCCTGACATGGTCTTGATCTCTGTGGGTTTTGATTCTGGTGAGTGCAGGAGTCTTCATACATGGACTACACCTACTTCTTTGTCAATCTCCACCACGGAAAGGACATTTCTGTTTAAATTACTCATTAAATTCTTGAGAAATGAACATGGCAATATTGCCAAAGTACTTCAGTTGCTGGCAAAGGTGTGAACTAATTGCTACATATGAGTTATAATTTCAGGTGTTGTGTTGCAGTGGAAGGAGATCCACTGCTGTTGTAATTTCTTTGGAGTGAAGAAATGATCTAACATCCATCTCCAACTCCTGTCATGCATGCATGCACTGTTGGGTGACGTGTTTTTGGACAACCCAAGTCACTTGAGCAATCTTTTGGCACCAACCTTGCCCCTGATAGAAAAAGTATGCTTGCAGGTCTATACTTCAAACCACATTTGCAGAGCTTGTTCTTCTGACTTAGAGGAAAAGTGATGCATTGTGGATATTGAATCAAGGTTTGAGCATTGGTTGTCTAAACTATAGAGTACCAACTAAGTCCAGAGAATGCCATTCCTGAACCTTTCTGAATATCAAAGTGTCATCCAATATCAGAATTGTTTTGGATTCTCTGTTGGCATGGCCCAATCTTTCCACATCATCAAATTATCGTGGTTGCATTGTAGCTCATCAACCCATGCTGAAGGTCTTCAACACTTATTATCATACACACTTGCCATTCTGAATACACTTGTACAGTTTTCTGAACATTAGGACATTAGCAGCTGACTGCCTGAAAGCTAGTATATAATGACCAAGGTGAAAAACACAATTGATCCATTGCAGGTACAGAATGAGCTTCAGAAATACTAGCTTGTTCTCAGCAAAATCGAAAAGGTATTGTGTCCAAGACCTATTGCAGGACATTGAGTTCTTTCTTGCTTCTTCAAAGAATGCAAATCAGTTTTTCATTTTGGGAAAGGGAGTTGTTGGGTGAAAAGAAAGAGAAAGAGCTCAAACCAAGGGTCGAATATTCAGTCTTCAAGGAGATACACACGACTTGCCAAGTTATCAACAGATGGCTATGTGCCAACTGATGGGGCCAAGGCCTTATTGGATTCTTGTATCCAACCAAATGGTCCACAGGGAGCACAACCTGAAAACTTGGATGTAGCAACACCATCAATGGCAGATCTTCCTCATGGGAAAGACCGATATTGCTGCTAAAAAATAACCCTGCTGGTTCTTTGAACAAGCCCTATTCATTCAACACAAATTCATGAGGTCACTGTACAAACATGGCCAGTCTTACATATGACTAACAAGTGTTGTTCTCTCTCCCTTTGTATTAATGATAAAACAGTGTGTACACATGAGCTCAACTCAGCATGAGATGTAACATTCTCCCCTTGGGAAATTAAGCTGTGCATCAATATTCAAATCATTCATAAAATCTTTTGAGTATTCCTGTGGGCACTGAAATTTGCCGTTCCTTTTTTCCATTGCTAACCACACAATATCATGTATAGTTGGCAAGGCACTAACTGCAATCAAGGACGGAGTTAGAAAGGGTATGCGGTTCCCATCCATTCGTCTTTGGATTCCTTCTTGTAAGAACTGGAAATGATAATTTAAGGAATTACATGACTAGAGTATTTCCATGGAGAATAATTATCAGATGGTTCATTTGCAATAATTACCCATGAAGTAGTCAACTTGGAAGAAGTAACTAAGTGGCAGGGAGGATGTAGGAAGTTGCAGTGTAGGAGCTAAAAGAAGAACTGGGTGCATACAAGCAAGAAAATGAGTATGAATTTCATAACCATTGCCATCACTTTTCCTTGGAGCATGAGTGAGCCCTGCAGCAAGAGAAGGATGAGATTACTAAGATAAATCTTACTTTAAAGGTGAGGCCAGTACCACCTTTTAGTTCATTCTAGGGAAGTCATGCAATAGAGAAATTTGCTTGCACCTAAACTTACATGATATGAAGCCTTTATCTATTCCACCAGTAGGGATGAAATATAAATGTATTTGTTGTGCAAGTTAGAATGTCAAATTTAGAATCGTAATATGTTGGAAGGTTGCAAATCTTGTACAACACCAATGAGTGAAAAAACCAGGAATGTATTACATCCTCCAAATTGAAAAGGAGAGAACAAAGGAAGACCTGGAAGCATCTACAAATGCAAATGTTAATGCATTGGTAGCAAGAATGGTTGAACCCTCAAACACAACCATGGGTATTCCCATGGTACAATGTACACACTTGATGTTGAAATTGGAAATACATATAATATCAAAAGTACTCACACACAAAATTTCACTCATTTTGAATTCTTCTAAAAATCACATATATAATTAATTTGGGCCTTAACAATAAGATAAGTTATATAAATCATGAACATGCAATTGATTCATATGTTTTTTTTTATATAATTATACACCAATAATTTGAAAATATATATTTAAAACACCTTGTTTAATAGTAGTTTACCATTTTTCATTAATTTATATTTTTAATTTGATTTTCGTAAATAATAAAAACAACAATTAACCCAACTACATTTTTAATGGGAGAACATTTTACAACTTAAAAAATTATAATCATTAACATTATCATAACATAATATATTATCAAACATTTATTCATCATCTAATATGACCATTGTGTCTTTAAAAAAAATTCAAAGTTTTCATGAAAAAGATTGCTCATTATGGTTGTCTTTTTGTATGTGAAAAATTTCATGAACACATTTTCAATAAAATTAGTATTTCTTAATCCTTTTGTTATGTTACAATCTTTGGGACAAACTTTTACAAACTAAAAATATACTCCAATCAACCATTGCATTGTTTAAATGTGCATTATTTTCACAACATAATGAGAGTTTAAGATGTTAGTCACCTTTAATTGCATAATTCTATCACAAAATTTTCTCCAAATATGTAAAAAGCACATCAAAAATGTGTTGTAATGAAAATTGTCAACCTATGACTCTTTTTTGTGTACACCATATCATGGAAACACCCCATACAAAATTCAAGGTTTGCTAAAGAGCATCTAAAATAATTAATAAAAATGCCGAAGAACATATGAAAGTATATGGGATTCTAAAAGGGAATGGAGAGAAAATTTAAAACTAGAAACAAAAAAGATGTATTCATTTGTGCAAAAAGACAACAAGTAATACACCCTAACCATTATTTCCCCCTGAAACATTGCATCCCTTGAATTTGAAACACATCATTTTGCTACTTCACATTCGAGAAAATATGGAAACACCAAGAATTTTTTAGATTATTAGTGATCCACAATAATGTGAGGACAAGCCATGTCTAAATATATAATGTCTACATTGGTCCCAACTAAATGTCATCTTACATTGAAGCACACATCACCGGTCAATCTAAGAATTTGTTGTTGAGAAGCCAAAACTTTTTGTTTGTTTGCTTGCAACCTACTTTTATTTTGGAGAAAGTGTGCCATCCTTGCAACCAATCACACTATTTAACCCAGGGGGGTTTTGAGATGTTGAGACTCTTGACACCCATACATCCTTTTGTCCAACCTCAACCAACTATTACATTGACAGATTTTTTTCTGATTAATGAAATGGTATGCAAGTCATTGAGATTTTCCATGCCACCATTGTTAGAGACAAATGATGATCAAACTATTTCTTGAAAAGTTTAAACATACATAAAGCCAACATGTCAGATAAATGTGCTACAAATGTAACTTTGCCTGCATAGCTTTTTTGGCTGAAATATACATGCTCACATAGCTTTTTGGGCTAAAATATACACTATTTTTTCTTAAGGTTGAGAACTGACTTGTGGTGGGTGGGGGGACAAATTTAGTTTTTTTGTTCATGTTCTTAAGGAATAGAAAAGAATGACACAGATGTGCGAGAACTCTTGTTCATGCTACTTACTTACCAACTAACAACCCACTGGCCAGCTTACACCAATTCAATCCAAGGGAGAGTTGTGGGAAAGGGGAAGACTATACAAAGTGGAAGAGCAAATCCAAGGGTAAATTATAGATGACTCATGCTGTGTACCCAGACTCTCCATTCTCCCCCTTCTCCCCATGGAGATGTGTTTGCATTATTAGTCATATGATCTAATCATGAGCGTTTCGACATTGGCCCGTTGCACTTCCCTTTAAATTTGTGCAAATCTTGCTCCAGTAGAAACGCTTGCAGTCACGACTTTACAAACTTCAACCCACTTGAATCATAGTTTTATGTGCACTGACAACTGGAATGGATCTGGGGCAGGAGGGGAAGGTTCAAGGAGGTACTCAAGGAGAGGAGATTGGGCGGCTAGCAGCTACTCATGGAAGGAGTCAAAAAATGTGTGCTTGTACTTGACCTCAATTATTTGTACAGGGGAACACTGGCATTGAACCCTACATCTAAATTTGACCCTCAACAAGAGGATACGTGTCATAAACTTTGTTGGCAAATTTGCCTGTATTTTTAGAATATTTTAATTTTTAATAAAAAATATTTAAATATTTTCCATATTAATTTTTTTTAATAGTTCAATTTTAAATACCCTATTTACATTTAAATGAATTATAAAATTTTCTTTTTTCATTAAATTACATCCTATTATTTGAAAAAAAAACTGAAAATAACTTCCCCTAACAATTCCTAAGAATGTAAGGGTATTAGTTATGCTGATTAAGTCCTAATGTAGGGGTTTTGTAATGGAAATTGTGCCTAGATTTTTGTTGTTTAAAATTAGTATTCCCTACTGGGATTTTCACTCATGGGTGGTGGGATTTGAACTTCTGATCTGAGTGGCAAACTTGAACTATACATCAAGTCATGAGGTCCATTTTCTAGTGTGGATTCTTCAATTCTTACCACACCAGCTGAGCTTTCCGAAAATTTAGCTACTCAAGTTATACTCCCAAGTCCAAAGCTGCAATCAAATTGTAGGCAAGCAATATTTGATGGTCAAGGTTGTTTTTCCTCAAGATCATTCATCCAAGGCTGCACAGTGCAGTTACTACAAAAGTATTTTAAACTAGAATTTTCTTAATGAAGGACAAGCTGGAGAATTATAGTGTAAGATGTCGAAACAACATCCTGGCTGGAGTATTTAAGTTTCAAGTGACTGCTTGCAATTTTATGATTGCAATCAACATATTTTTGGTGGCTAAATTTCACCACTTGACTACAAATTCACAAGGAGCCTAAGCAGGGTTTCTTTTATTGGTGAATTTTTGCCAAATTTTGACCTGAAAAATATGGGGAGCTCCCTCATGGCCGATAATAATATTCATTGCCTATTAGATTCTAGTTTCAATTACAGTAATCAGGGAATACATAGAATTTTAGTGATTAATGGCAGAGTCCTTTCCCATTGACATTTACAATGGGGTAGTGTGACAAAAAAATAAGTTCAGCACTAGAAAGCAGACAATTTAGGGTTAGGCCTTTTTTTGTCTCCTTTGGTTTGGGATTTAACTTGTTGGAGCTTTCGACTTTTGTGATGATGAGCACTAACATAAACAACCATTGGATTAGGAGTGGCGTGCATCGAAAGCTGTCGGGTTTCATTGCTCTGCAAACTTTGGTGGTTGGTGATGCTTCTTCAGGATGATGCTAGGATACACTAAAACTAATGTGATTTTGGGAGGATTTTGGTGAATGAAGGACGGCATAAAAAATCAATGGTGTATGTGGAGGATGTTTCAACAAGAAAGTTTTCTTTTCTTGGCTAGAATGGGAAGCCTTGTGAATCATGTTGTCAAGAATGCTATTATGGAGACTAGCATATCCAAGAAGGAGGTGGAATGCAAAAATATATATTAAACAACAAAAGGATGGGAGGGGTCATGACAACTACATAGCTAAATAATTGTGTGTTTTTTTGTTATGTTGCAAGAGTATGATTTGTGTCACTATTCTACTAAACAAATGATCCAAAAACTTTCGTTACACAATGATCAGCAGTTTAGTGAACTAGAGTAGAAGTGAAACTAGGTTTCTATTTTGTGAATATAAGAAGGATGATTAGACATGATGACAAAGTCTAAGCTCCAAGGTCTGCTAGGTCCTGCATTATGCCAATGGAAACTTGGAGAGAGTGTCAAATGTTTAGGTTGAAAAAGTGAAAGGTTTCACAATAATAAGGATTTGAGTCTCCTAGGATTAGGATCTATTTAGAGCAATTGTGCTCAAAGAGTTAAATAGTTCATGAAGGGAAATGAAGTTTGGAGTACTGGGATGAGAGTTTTTTTGTCAAAGAGTGTGAAGCAATGTCCAATTGAACTATAAAAGTCTAAAGAAACAATAAAAGGATAAAAGGGTGCATATGCTTTTACATAAAGGTTTTCTTATAATGTCATGTTTAGAGAGAGATTTAAATCTAGAGAAAGAAAGTTGTAAGGTGGGATTGGCAGTTTCAAAAATGATAGAAAAAAGTATTGACAAAATGCAGGGTGATATCTTGGATGAAAAGACCAAAGAGGAGAACATTGAAATCTGATCCAATCTATATTTTCAGATGGCATTTGTTGATTTGTATTCCTTTTTGTTCCCATCGTCATCTCTACTGAAGAGAAAAGGAAGAGGCAGCAGACTGATGTATAACTTCTCGTATTCTGTATTAGTAATAAAGATACGAGTGTCTCTTGGGTTGGTATATAACATATTCATAATAAGAATGCAGTAGGGATTAAATTCTTGTTATTCCTCCTCGTTTTGGTTACTAGTAAAACATTTATCAACTAACTTCATATGTCATTTGCCTAATCATTTTCTTTCATTGTCTCATAGATTCAGCTCTTGTCAGCTCTTGTTGAACTTGTTTTCCTTGTCGAGTCATCTCAGTTTCAATTTTGTGGTTTCCACATTCCAGTAAATTTGACACATGTGTGAACAGTGCACACTTTTCCACTTAAAGTCATGTCGGACTTCCTCGTAGGCCACTGGTGAAACGGATTAAACTATTGTGGGCTGCAGACTCCGTTGATTATCCAGGGCCAGATTTAGACATGTGAATCTTGTTTCTGAGACTCAATGTCAGGATCAAATATCTACTGTGCATTGTAGCGACCTGGAGCTAATCCCACACAATGTGTCCAGTGTAAGATCTTGTGCAACGGTTGTCGAGTCGCCACAAATCTTTTGACGCAACGTCGTGTCTGGATCAGATCAGACATATTTTTCTGTGCGAAATTTCACACAATAGAAAAGAAAGAACAAAAAAACTTATGAAGGAACATTTCTGTCACATATTCCCTGACCTTCGGAGGGAAAAATCACCAAAATTAAAAAATATAAGTAATTTTTAAATTTCTCTTGCCATGTAAATCACTATCTTTTTATTTCTCTGTGTACTTTGAGGGATCTCCTAGAGAGAAGAAAACACAGCATTACGCCAGGGGGAGAAGCTCATATTCTTATGTGTTCCTATGTTCCCATATAAAAAGAGAGTAGTAGTTTACATGCAGGGCTCTGGTTCCTGTACGACAGGGTTCTCCTGAGGAAGGGCCACCTGAGGGTGTGAACCAGTGTCGCGCAGGTATAGAATTTTCTAGTACCCGTTGGATCTGGTTCTTACAAAATCATTTACAAAAAGTTCTGGTTTTCACTCTTCTTTTTTTTTATAAATTTCTACACCCAGGCAAGGTATCATTGTTTTTAAAAACTAAACTTATTCTCACAATGCCGGTTCTTATAAATTTGAGAACAGCCGATTATCATTTGAAGATTCTCACAAACCTGTTGTTACTTCTTTTTTTCCAAATAAAAAAATCATAACCAAAAGTTGTGGAGTCCCCTAGAGACACATTTCCCAGGCATAACGGAAGGATCCACTTGAGCTTCAACATGCTAACCACCATGTGTTTCCAATTTAGCATGGGCCGAGCCACTTGTTGAAATTTTTAGCCAGCAAGGAGTACTAGCTGGTGACTAGCATGAGCAAGTTGATCTGAAGTACCTGATCTTGTGTGAAAATCTTGGAAAACTAGCTCTGTCTCGGCAGATGGACTAGAGCCAAGTAGTCAAAACTCTAATGTGCATGGCATGCAGGCTGGAAGACTGACCTCTCAAGATGGAAATGACACAGACATTTGGGACATAATTTGACTATCTAAGGCCTGTCAATGAAGTCTTATGACATCTTTCCATTAGGCTGCTGTGATCACAGCGGCTTTCCAGCAATTGCAAGAGCTGTGAGTCAAATTGTGACTCGCCATATAGTGACATCTGTCTTTCTTTTCATGAGAACATGTGTTTGCAGAGTTTCTAACATGACTAAGTACAATGCATTTGCAGATCTTCAACGGTATCTAACTGTCTCTACAGCAAGAAATAAGGCCCTATGTCAGTGGCTTTCCATCAGGCTGCTCTGATACTAAAGGACAGAGACCTTTAGAAATTTCGACACAACTTGTTAGTACAAGTCTCGATAAATAAAATTAGCTCGTGTGAGATGGCTTTACAAGCAGTGGCTGCAGTTCAAGTAGCCGTCATCGCGGTGCGAGACGTCTGCAAAAAAACGCAGTTTTTGTTTCTCTCCTGAACTAGATCAGATGTCAGAAACGCAGCGATGATCATCTGCAGTGTTGTTGGATATTATATGGTCTCCGTAGTCCACCACTGATCTCGAGACATGAGCTTCTTCTATGACATGATCATGAAGTTTCTCTGCCAGTAGTAGACCCAACTACGTCTAGTGCACGACTCTCGAGACAGTTGCTAGTTTTTCTATGACATCATGAATCTCCTGATCTGTAACTAGCTAGTACCCTAGTATGAGGACCTGGAACCCTCCCAAATCTTCACTTCATTTTGTTGACTTTGAGTTCCTTTCTTTTTCTTTTCCAATTTTGTAATGTTGCAAGATCACGATTAGGACAATTTAGCCAGATTTGGCTCAAAACTTGATATATGAAAGTAAAAACCAGTGTTGGTATGTTTTAGAAGCCCTTCTGGCCAGTATCAACACTAATAGTAAGCTTCTACGATTATGTTAGACAAAAATGGTTCTAGAACGGTGTCGGCTTGGCAGCTTGCTTGAGTGTCTCAAAAACACATAAATATTTTGAGTATTTGGTATATTTTAGAATGTCAAAACACGTTTTAATTTTAAATGGTAATTTGAGTTAGGTGGAAGATTCTTAGATGCAATCAATGCAAGCATCTATGAACATCTATTTTGATACATTTTCAAATCACGTGACACATGGGCCTTCTTATTCTTCTTCTTCTTCATGTGGCCATTATGGGTTTCAACTTTTAAATGTGCTAGCCTTCCAACTTGGTATTTGGTGAAAACTTCACCATGAACATTCCATTTGGGACCCATTCATAAACTAATGTATGATTACTTGAATTAGATATAACTAACTTCAAACTTAAAAGGGTTTCGAGTACTAAAGTATATCATATTAAATATGTCAAGAGAGGTGATCACCTTGAGTTGGTAAGGTGGACCAAAAATTGGCAAAAGAAACCATGGACAAAAGTTCATTTCGTATTTTATTTTACATTTTGTCTGAGTGTTATACTATGCATATAGGGATACCAAAGTTACAAATCTTGATTTTGAAATGACATTGTATTCAAAGAAGGCTTCCAGCTGTGATAGAAATTTATAACGACTTGAATGTTGTTCTTAAGCTCCTTTTCCTTCCAGAAATGCATAAAAACGAATTTGCCATTCCCCTGCAAAAAGAAGCTATTACTGTAGTACATGATCGGTTTTGGTGATAATTAAATTATATTTTAAATTACCAAGTTTTTGAAAAATTCACTACCCAAAGTACCAAGTTTTCCAAATTTGCAGTCTTGAAAGTTTTGGAAACCTAAGGATTAATCCTAGTCACTAGCATGTTCATCTTTTCTTTTTCATCATAGTTATATATGCTTCACTTGGTTGATATGATATGACATCAGACTTTGGTGGAGAATTGAATACTACGAGTGCAAAAGTTTGGTGAATATCATTGTGTTATTATCAAAATCTGACACAAGGTTGCTTTGGAATCCTCCGAGCATTCTACCGCAACCCATTTGCCTTCTAAAGTCAGTAGAGGTGAACTAAAGAGGGCCAAAGAAGAATCAAGGAATATAAAGGCAAACGCAAGCAAGAATCAATAAATATAACAGATGGTTGTTATGTATGAAAATAGAAAAAAAAGTTATTGATATCCTCATTCATGGAGACCAAAAACCTTGGAAAATGTTATATTACATGTTGAAATGCATTTTAGTAAATAACTTAATTATTCAGCGCCCCACTGCCAAATCTGATTATGTACTATTGTATGTTTGGCATCCTGTCACAAATAGGGTCCTAAATTGCTCCTTGAAATGATGGGCTCTTTTGAAATTGACCCCTTGTTTGATAGAGAAGGAGATTGTGCCCCCCTAGATTTCAAATTCAACTTATAGGCTCTAGTGAGCAGCATTAAAACAGCCAGGATAAGAAGTATAAGCTCAAAGCAAAAAGATATGGAATAGCACAAAGGCCATTACCACTTGCCTGCACCACCCGATAATGTATGGAATGTTCTCATAGCTGGGGTCCTTGATTATGAGAATATTCTTATGGCAGGGGCCAAGTAGTCTAGGGTTTTGGGTCCTCCACCACTGATTATGAGATATATTCTTGATACCTGTCACTATTCGCAAGAAATATTATTTTCAAAATCTCAGATTACTTGACCCCGGATACTAATGGAATACTTTCATTACCATGGGTAATGGACTTAAGGTGATTAAGAATTCTATACTAGTGTTGTGCTTATAATTGTCAATAGTCATATATATGACATGTAATGTATGTCTACGTGCCCAAACTTTTTACACTTCAATTTACATTGTGTCATGTAAATGTTTAAGGGTGTGTAAGTGAATATATTATATATCTATAATAACTATACCTACTTGCAATCCATATTAATTAGTTGTGGGTACATTCTAGTGTGGGTGTGTCCCAAAGCTTAATGTTTGTTTTGCAATGGGCCACTTTGATTGGCCTATCACCAATCATAAACTCAAATCTACCCTCCCCAAAAAAAAATGACATGTTTTGACACTATTTTACATGAACATGGGTAAAATCATATAAATAAATGAAATTGTTTTACACTTATATTGTTTTATATTGTATATTAAACACATTTACACAATTTAACACATACACCAACATAAATAGACCTTATACACATACTCAGAGTGTTAATAAATTTCATTATGGCATTTACCCTTACAGGAAGTGTAAGTCCTAAACCATATACACACACAACACTATTCTCTCTACCAGAATTAATCGCCATTTTGCTATTGAAGTGAAGCACCTGTGAGGAGTGCTGTCAACGAGAACCAGACTACCGTACTTCTGGGCTCTTCGTTTTGTGTTGGAAAAGTCAAGTTTTCCAATCTGCAGTACCTAGAAGATCATATATCTGGATTTTCGTGCTAAAAATGTCAAGTTGTCCAATCTGATCTGCTTTGAACTTTGAAGGTGGTCAGTGCTGGAAGTCTAACATAAGCAACCAAATGTCAACCCTTGTAAGCCATGGAATTTGCAATTGTAAATAGAAAATCTGCCAGACAGCAAAAAATCAGTGAGAGCATCAGGACTCAGAAGACACCCAGATGGTTAACAAGCATTTTGTCAATTTTGTGATGTAGCCAAAGTGGGGATCATTCATAGAAAGATTTAGCCAAATTTTTGGCTAGAAACAAGATATGGAAGTAAGAATATTTAAACGTCCGCCAATATTTTTGGCTACCTACTTCAAAGTCAAATATCAAAATCAGCCAATTTTTATTTTATTAATTACAGCGAGTGAAACCCCCAAAAAAACACTCCATTATCATATTTCAACATTTTAATTTCTCCTATTGGCGAAATTTTGCCAATTAAAAAGAAAAGGGCTGTTGACAAGCCATACTTAGGGACCCTACTTCATTCATTACTCGTCCTCTCTCGCCCATACCCCTTGTTATCCAGCCAACCTGACAGTTGACATTGGAACACTCCCGAGTTGTCAGAGCCGCTATTTGAAGTAAATCTGACTTCACAAGAAAAGCAGGCAATTGAAGAACTTCTAGGCATCGCCATCCTGAACTTAGCATACCAATGTGATCATCATCATCATCACAGTGTTCAATTGAGCAACGCTCATTTGTCTTGGGAAGAGATTTTAACTTTAGAAACCCCAGTTTTGGAAAAACTCCGTCACCTCATGTGGGCCCTTATTCTGGTAATATCTTCTTTGCATTGACTCAGTTTATGACTCATTCTTTCTTGTACGAGGGTGCAAACCATCCATCATATGAAAATTATTTGACGTGGGAACCACCCTTGTGGTTACGAGTTGGCCTGGAGCTAATTAGCAACCACGTTGAGCGTTACATCCTATTTGTGGTGGATGAAAGTCCTCATCCCATCCAATCCCTCAAGAGCCTTTTGCCTTCGTTACATTCCCAATGGTTGTTCCTTGCTGATCCATCCCCCAAGAACCTTTTTGGATCATTGTTTGGTCAATGGCCATTGGCCATCGCCATTGGAAATGAAATGAACCAACAAGGTTCTAATTAATGATATATATGTTGTTGTATTTTGTCATATTGACGTCTACAACTATCGTTATATATGTTGTTGTATTTTATCATATTGACATCTTCAACTATTGCTATCCACACCACATAAATCAAATAACATAAAATCACCCTAAATGACACATCATCTTCAAATTCCCCTTATTTAAAACAAAGGTCCCCTAAAGCTAAATAACATAAAAAATTCATTTCATAAATCCATTTCAAAAATGAACACTTGATTCTAAAATGAAAGGACTAATAGATCAAGTGTAAATGTGAGCCTTATCATTAATCACCTATCTCATTAATCAACTAATCATAATCGCCCCAAATCATCAATCAAATGTGAATCATCGTGAGAAAAAGCTTGAAATACTCTTAATATTTTACTACAAGAATAAATATTTAGGCATACTTAGTGCATCGAAAGCAAAACCATTTTGTAACTAGTACCCCTTCCAATGGTGATGTCAAATATCCCATATACCAACCTATGGAACACCAATTATAAATCAATATAGTGGATACCTTTAAAAATTGCTTGCACAAAATCCATTATAGGCTAATGAGGACAATAACTAAAGATGGATGAATTTGGTTATTCATAATAGGAAGATGACATAGTGCACAATTATGCATGTGGTCCTTCCATGTGTGACCATTTTGACCCTCCAACAATAACATTTCAAAAGGTAACACCTTGCACACACGCAAAATAACATGTCTTTCAATCACATCCAATGTAGTCAATGTTGTTTACTACATGTACACATAATCTTTCAACTCAAATTTATAAACTCAAAGCCAATAATCACTTCCTCAAATAATGACATATGTATCTTAGTGTTGAAAGGTGAATGCATCGTTGAATGGTTCACTTTTGGTGATACAATGATCATTGTGTTAAATGTTTGTGGTGCATAACATAATTTTGAATTTGTCAATTAACAATCAATAGTACATTAACATAATGATTATAAACACATTTGTAAAATTATTTTTTGAAAATAATTCATTCATTATCAATAATGGACTTTTGAAGTTCAAAAATATGCACTAATCAGTTGACTAAATTGGTGATAAATTGAAGAATTCATATTAAATTTCATTCCAAATTGTTTATAACGACTAAATATGCCTTGAAAAATGAAATAATAAAATTGTTTCAAAAAATCTTTTTCTTAAACTTTAAACAAATGTTAATTTAAAAAGTTTAAAGGGTCAAAATTGGACTATGTTTCCAAAACTCCTTTTCAAATGGGTTTTTTTTTTTTTCCAATTTTTTTTGTGCTTGATGAACATGTTTTTAAAACCTTCAATTTGGCCTTCATTCATATGGATTTTACAGTGCAATTTTGTAAATACGTACCAAAGCAATTGAAACCATTGTTTAATTTTGTGTATTTAACATTTTAGAGAAAAAACAAAAATGGAATTTGTTTTATACAATTTTATTTTCAATCTATCAATATACATATCTTGAAATTTTGAAAATCGGTCTAATCAATGAAAATAACCAAAAAGGTTTTTTAAACAATTGTAACCATTATTTTTACAATGTAAAAGGACTCATGACTACCTAGCTATTTTTGGCAAGTTTTTAATAAAAATTTTAACACAATCATTTGAATAAAAATTTAAATGTTTTAAAGAAGATTTTTTTTTAATGAAAAAAATAATCTTGAAAAAAATCTAATGGCTTAAGGGTGTGGGTGTGGCTCATGATTGAGTGCTTGCACTTTCTATGAGGTTTTTTTTTAAAGATTTCCAATGGCATCCACCCTAACAAATGAGATCATCAACTTTAGATATATAAGCTTCGACCTAAGTGTAGAAGGTTTCATAGGTGGTTGAACATTTGATAGTCACATATTACAATTTTGAAATCTTAGAAATTAACAACCATGTCCATGTGATCATTCTTTAAAAACTTGATATGGACTTGTATGTAGTGTTTATTTACCAAAAAAAGAGGCATTCAACTATGCATTCACCTTGAAAATTTATCAAATTTTCCATAGCCATTGGTATTACACACCAAAATAGAAATCTTCACATGTTTGAAACAAGACATTTGAATTATCCAAATTGATTATTGCCATTACATTTTGTCAGATTGAAGTTGGTAACTTGAGCTCATGACCAAACAATAGAAAATACGATGACTATAATGTAAGAAAAATATTCAACTAAGTTTATACCCCATGGCTAACCATGGTGGTTATAGATCCTAGTTTCTAATATGGCTCTTTTTCACCATACTTTTGCAAACCTCATTTCATCTATTCAACTAATCCATATGCTTAGGATGGTCTTGTGAAGTTGTACGATGATAAATAAGTGATTTTGGACATATCTTTTGAAACTCCCCATGGAATTTCATACCTTGGTCAATGAATACATTGGTTGGAACATCAACCTATTAAACACTCTATCTAAAAATGTATAAGCAATTTCCTCACTACTACCATTTGATGATGGCACTAACTTTAGCCATTTCAAATATTTGATCATATAAAAAAAATTAAACATACTAAAATTATTTCCAATTATCAAACTTAATGGGCTTAGAAAATCCAAACTTAAGCAATAATTAAACCTGATGATGAGAAATGGTTATAAATGAGGTGTCATTATTATTTGACAATCGCACATTACACACCACACATTAACAAAAAAATTGTTGAATCTATAGTTACAGCCCTCTCCACTAATATTACGCCTTGACCAAGTTATAAGTTCATAAAACCCCCAAATGGTTTAACTCTTTGTGAACATACCATATAAGGCCTTCACAATGTTTTAATCAAGAAAAGGATTATCCCAACTTGTAGGAGGGAATTGCCTTCCCACTTGATTAAACCTTGAATATACCTTGGATAAACCTTGGCTAAACATTGGTTAAACTAAAATTTGGTTATTATTTGGCAAAACCTTGGCAAAACCTTTCTTAAATTAAATTTTGGATATCATTTAGCAAAACCTTAGCGAAACATTGGCAAGACATTAACTAAATCTTAACCAAAATTTGGCAAATCCTTGGTTAAATATTGCCTCAAAGAAATTAAATAAAAGCCTAAACAAAACTTGACTAAACATTGGCTAAATTAAAACTTGGTTAAAATAAATTGGTTAAACATTCACAAATTTAAAATATGGAAAAAGTCAATTCTATTTAAACCTTGGTGAAATTAAAATTCATTAATAGTAATAATAATAAATTATAATAATTATTAAAATAATTAATTAAATTTTATTAATAATAGCTATTACATGTTAAATTATAGCATATAATTAATAATCAATAATCTTGCTTTCTTATGTACCTAAAATGTTTATTGAATAATTAGCCTAGTTTAAATACCTACTTACATACATGCATGCCTACCTATTCATTTACCTATTTACTTAATTATTTTCCTAGCCTACATAGCCCACCCATAATATATGAAAAATGTATACTTAACATGCCTTTAACATACACTATAAATATACCCTAATATATTCCAAAACATCATAGTGTACATCAAAATATAAGTACACACATAAAGGTAACAAAGTTGTGACTACTTTGCAATTAATTTGATATAAAATCCTCTTATAGGTAAACACATAAAACAACGAGCCAAAAACCATGTCAAATCATATTCAATTTTATTTACTTTAATATATGCCTATATGGTGCTCCTTTAATGGCATGTTAATCATGACAAGTTGTGTTTTATGATGAATATGAATGTTAAGAATTCTAAATTAAACCATTGGATCTTTTGATTTTGAGTTCTGATTGGAGCAAAGGAACTTTAAAGTTGACCAAATGTTTTATCAAACAACATTATTTTCACAAAGGGGCCCTTGATTTTCATAATATGCAAACTCATTGATGTTGAATTTTTTTTGTAATAATAAAGGACTATTAGACACACAATATAAGGATTATACAATTTGATGTTTTTCCAAAAAAATTGAAAATTTGAATCTATTCGATGTTCATGAGTCTTTTATGACATGTAAATGTGATACAATGTAAACGGTGTCTAAAACAAAATTGCAACTTATGATACATTAGAATAAACTTCAAAATAGTTAACATGTTTGAGCATGATTTGAAATTGTGATCATTTTTCAAGACAAAACACAAAAATCTAGTGCAAAATCTTACACTTTTAAAAAATCATATTTATTCAAAAATGATTAACAAAAAAGACATGATATATTGGGGAATTTATAATAAGTAAAAATAATAATTTTAAAAATGTTTTGTTAAAAGTTTCCTTTTTACAAAAAAGTATTTTTTGGCCAAAAACATATAATCCTTTGAAACAAAGTAAACAAATTGAGTCATTGATTCATGATTACACCTTCTTGGATGAAAAGCCCAAAATGTTAATCAACATGAAAAGATGAAAAATTAATAATCACAAATTAGTTGCACCATAGTCACAATAATAACAATAGATTGAAGAGGAAGGTGACAAGTTGTAAAAATGACAAAACATAGTTGCAAATGACAACTAGTCACATGTAGTCACAAATTCGATGGTTGCATAATACACATTTTCTTTTAGTGCATGCAATTTATTGTTATTTTTTTATCAAATGAATTTAATGTTGTTTTGTTTCAAACTTTTGATAAAAGATCAAACCCTAAAACCTGAGCATATCACATTGCCCAAACATATGGTGTATTAATAATTGATTTTATGCCCTTGCTATTTGTTGTCCAACCCCTCACTAACCACAAATATAACTCATTATTTGTTATATGGTTAGCTAATGCCATATATTTTCCAATAAAATCTTTCCAATTATTTTTATGTTCCTCTGACAATAATGGATTTATAGTTCTAAACTTCTAAACATTGTTAAAAATATGGGCAATTTTAAAAATTGGCACATAAGCATCAATAATTTATCCTTTGGGATCCAATCCTTTAGTTGGCAACTTCTTCACTTCCTCAAACAACTTGGCATCCTAGAACCTATAATCAACCCAAGACCACTTGGGATATTCATTATCAATATCCCTTTTCTTTAGTTTCCTTTCCATTTTTTCCTTCCCCATGGTTTGCATCTTCAAAACAAGTTCACATTCACAAGACCAAATTGATGCCAAAAGGACTCTCATGTGTGCATAAAGAAACAACATCAAGGAAGGAGTCATATAAATAATATTTCATTTATCATAGTAAACATTAACCTCCTTACTTGCATACTTTCAACAACCTCTCCTTTTAATTGAAAAAAATAAAAGACAATGCATTTAGAAAGAAATGAAAATCATTACTAAACAAGGCATCTAAGGCAAGGGATGTAAGAAAATAATTACTATTCTGTGGAAACACCTAGAGTGTTTTCTTTAAGCACCCCCTTCTTTGATGGCCTAGTGATCAAACTAGTTCTTCCTTAAGCGACACGCAAATGTGCACCAAGCACCTCCTATTTTCATAGAATGGTGAATTTTTCTAAAAAAAATAACAAATGCACACAACTCCATTAAACAAACATTTAGTGCTTTGTTAAGGATATATTAAAACCAAAAGTTCAAATTAAGGAATCAAGATTGAATTTGCACCCACAAGTAATAGGTCTTGTTCGTCAATATTTCATGTTTCCCCAATAAACATTAGTTATTACTTTTGTAAACCCCTTCAATACTTATAATTACTTTTCAAAAGTTACTTACTCCCAACAAAAAAGGAAAGAAAAAATAAAAATTCTTGAAGATTATTTTGCGTAATTGACTTCCATTTACTGTTCCAAGATAAGCTAATAAGAATACAAGCATCACATGACTTGGCCTTAACAAAAAAAGATTGTAGCAATAGTACCTAATCTTTTAGCATGATGAGTTTGATCTTCTCTTGATGAACCTAGTGGTCCTCTTCATTTCTAATTACAAATTTGAACCCTTCCAAGAATGCACACAAAAATCAACTAAATAGTCCACTAATTATTTTTCCAAGTTCTAGAGTTAGATGAACTTGCATATAAACTTGAATATTCTACACACATTTTTGTACAAGGCACATATCTACATTATCATTCAATGAACCCACTACTAAACTACTTGTGGTTCATGACCACTAGAAAGAATCTTGTGCATATCAACCCATTCATTTGCAACTTACATCTAAATCAACCATTTTTACAACTATCAATGTGATCATCTTTCGTGGCACATGATAAAAATGAATTGTAATCACATATTTGACTAGAAAGTGATTTAAAGTTGCACATGTAACTACAACTTATGACTAATATCAATTTGGATGAAAATGAAGATGAAAAGTGCATTTATATCATCCATTTTTTGTGTTTGGGCAAAAATAAATAAGAATGTAGATGTTTTTGTGACTCATGGTGTGGTTGATGGGCCACTAGACACCACATGGCATTTTATTCAACTTGAATTACAAATATATGTACTAAATGTGAAAAAAAATATGAGTTGGCAAATGAAATTGCAAGATTTAATGGTCTAATTTTTTTCCTTAATGTTTTTAAATGAACTACATGTTAGATGTGTAATAGGGTTTTGTAGATTTGTGAAAATTTCATGGGACCAATCAAAATGGTAAAAATGAACCATTATAATTCTCATTTTTTAACATAATAGGATTTTGTCTAGGTGTGAACACTTTTTTTTCTTAAACATTAAATAGGATTGTTGGATTGCTAATTTGATTTTTTTAAAATTATTTTGAATGAATCTAAACAATTCATTGTAATTGTCATTTAAATTAGATATGTTTTTTACACATTACTTGAAATTGCATTTCATTTCAAGTTGTTAATTGTGTGTTAGAATTGAATGCCATTGATTCACAAAAAGATTTAACCAAATTTGGTTAAAAGTCAAAATGAAAGTAAATTTTTTTAATAATTTTTTTCATATTTTTGGCTACCTACTTTAACCATGTATAACAAATCTAACATTTTTTCTTAAATTTCAGTCAAATTCTAACTCTTGAAAATGTCCCAAAAATATGCCATTAACATTTTTAAATTTTAATTTAATTAGGGGCTATAGATATAAAATCAGGAAAAAAAATTGGTTTTAATGATGGTCGTTTAGGATATCATACTACTCCACACAAAATAAAATGCACTAGTCCAGTGCATTTGGCCATATAATTAATTTAATAAATAGGCTAAGTTCTAGGGTAAGTAATTAATTAGGTAAATTAAGTAATAAGTTATAGGTAATAGTTAGTAAATATGATAAATAGTAAGTAGTATTTAAATGGACTATATAACATGTAGTATGCATTTTATTGTGTTCATATGTGAAAGTGTTTTTGTATAATTTAATTAATTAGATAAGTGAGGTTGTAGGTAGTAAATATATAATATGTAGGCTAAGTAAAAGACATTTTATGGTGTGGATATGTCAATTTTTTTGAATTAATTAATTATGTTAAGTATGTTTAAATAACTAATTAAATCAAGGCCTAGGTAATTGGAGTTATAAATTAATTAGGTAGAGTAGGTAGTAGGTAGTATGTATGTGGGCTAAGTAGTAAAAATTGTTTTGTATTGATATGTGATAATGATTTTATATTAATGATTACTTAACTCTAGATATGATGTGTAATTAATTTATTCAAGAGGTTAGGTAGTAGGTAGTAAATAGGTTAAATAGTAAATATTCTATTGTGTGAATATATGACAATGTTTTTATTCACATGACAAAGGATGTAATATTATAAAACCACCCAACACCGAACACAAGCTTACACACAACAGTTTTAATATCTTCCTCATCTTGTAACCAAATTGAATAATTTTATGTCATTGGAAGCACAAATTGGAAAAGGACTACAAATAATCTATAATCACCAAATGCAAGGAGCAAGGAAGAAAACACAAGAAAAGAAGGAAGAGAACTATGATATTTTTATTCAAAAGTTTTGAAAAAAAAACTTTAGACCCTCTTTAGTTTCAAACCCCATATCTGTTTCATTTTTAGTCAATTTTGATTGATATAAAAACCTATGGGTGTGCCAATTAGAAATTCACAAAACCTCTTTGTACTCCAAAAGCAAAGGAACAATGACCAAAAAAGTTAACCGCAAAATCTAAAATTGATTTAAGAGGCCTACCATAAAACATTAACCCCCTTAGACAAAACAACTCATTCTTTTACCAAATTGAGTGTTTTATGTGCCATTGAAAGTGCTAAGTGGAAGGATGTAAATGTTCTTTGATTGTCAAAAGCCAATGAATATTTTTTAAACATTCAACCTCTTTTGAATTCTTAAGTGTATGGTGATTGGTTTGTCTATCTTAAAGTTACATAATGTTGTGGTTTCCCTTTCATTAGGATTTATCCCATTTCATTTGTTGACAAGTTCAATTTTGTAAAATATATCATTAGGTGAAAGAATGAACTTTTAATGGTTTACACTTTGAAAATTCAAAATGCATGGACCATATGCAATGAACCAATTAATAAAGCTTATACTAAATAAATGTAGGATTCTACCTACTTACTTAAACCTATCTACCCCATGTACCTATACTAAGTCTAAATACCTACCTACCTACCTACATTATGTTAGGTTACCTATTCTAACCTAACCTACCCCACCCCAACTTAACCTAACCTCTAATTAGTTGTCATGATTATACTATTTGTTGTTATAAGAATTTAGATTATTATTTATTACCACATGTACATCATTTAGTGGACAATCTTTATCCAAGTCCAATGGACAAATTTTTGTCACATGTATACATCCTAACTTTTTATCATATGTGACTATACATTTTAATAGCAAATGTAGTTGCGAATGGTCATACCACATAAGCATATGTATGAAACTACACATTTTTTTCATAAAAACCAATTGTGAATAACCATGTTATGTCAAATGCATGAAAACACTAGTAGAAAATGGTCATTTTGCAACTGGTCCATGCGACTAATTTTTAGTTACAAAAGACATTTGTACCTAAAATTTCAATAGTTGCATTGGAGAAATCACATTAACATTAATCACAAACAACAACAAATTTTGGATGAAAGAAAAAATCAATGAAATATGCTTTCATCCTTTGACTGGTCATATACATATTGTCACTTACAACTAAGATGCGACTTTTTTGGTGAATAATGTGAACAAATTATGTGTTGCCATGTGTCCCAACTTTTAATAATTAAAATATTTTTTTATTATTTTGAAATAATCTAAGATGTTTAATTTTTATGTTGGGATGTTTTAGATTGTGACACATGGTGTAATAGAAATTTACCATGTGGCATACTAATTGAATTTTTCCAAATTAAATATAAATCAATATTTAGGTATATAGGTTCAACTAAATACCTACCTACCCATCTAGGCTAAACATCTATTTAGATAGAACCTATTTACCTACCTAAGCCAAATACCTATTTAGGTAAATAAGCAAGTTAAAAAATAGGTAGGTAAGTTAAGGAAGTAGGTAGTTAGGTGTAAGTACATGAATATTTATATTTTATTTTGAGTTAAATCATTTTTATTGACTCATCCCATATGCCCATCTTTTTAAATATGAAATGTGAAACAAAACACCTTGTTTATATACTTTTCAAGATGAGAATGAAAGCCAAAACATATGGGATAAAACTTTTAATTGTAAGTCATTTGCAACTAAAAATGTTTAATCACAAATGACTTGTAACTAAAAATTTTATCCAATATGTTTTTGCTTTCATTCTCATCTTGAAAAGTATATAATTAAGTATGTAAATGATAACTAACTAGCTAATTAATTAATTAATTAACTAATAAAATTATTAATTATTTAATGAATAAAATATATAATGTTTTTTAAAAACTTGTTAATTAATTAAATTAAAATTAAAATAGAAACTAACTAATTATTTATAGTAATAATTTTTAATATCTTATGATTACTAGATTAAATATATTATTATTTATTAATAAATATTATTTAATTTATTAGATTGATAAACAATAATAATATTCAACTTTAAATATATATATTAACCATAATAATTTGTCAGCCAATTTAATTAACTAATAATTGGCTAATATTGAAATAATTAGGTAATCATTAATAAATCATAAATTATTATTTTGTAACCAAATAAATTAATATAATAATTGTAATATTCAGTATTAGTTTATATATATAAGTAAAATCTATCCTAGGTTAACTATTTTATTTTTATTATTCATATTATTACTTCACTCATTAAAGCTATTTATGAACTATTACAATAAATATTTTATATTTGTAATAAATATATATTTTCCTTCGAAAATAATTTCTACATTTGTATAATAATTTATTAAATTTCCATTCTAACTAATACAATAATTATTTAAAATAATAAAACTGAATATATATATATATATATATGAATTATTACTAATTAATTAATATGAATTATAAATTGGAAATATAAAAACTTCAAACTATATATTAACATTTCCTAGTAATTATTATATTAATCTAATAAGACTTCATAATCGATTACTTATAACAATAAAATAATAGTAATAATAATGTAATTTGTAACTAACATAGGTTAGCTATTTTATTATTATTTTTATTATATGTTATATATCATTATGTCACTTGTTAGGGCTATTATGATTTATTTTAATTAATTTTTCATTTTTTAATAAATAAAAATTAATTTTTAATAAGTAATTAATTTCAAAATAATCATGTATAAAAAATTAATAATTATATAATAAATTTTATTACATGTAATTAATATATTATAATAATAATAATAATAATAAATGTCATTTGTAATAATTTTAAGAAATATAATACGATGGTTTGGATAAAATTTTGATATGGGCATAATATATTTAGCAAATATCTTACATAAAATTTTAATATATTCAAAATATACACTATTTAATGTAATTATAATATCAAGGCCATTTATACTAATAATAATACTTGAATACACATCTAATATGGTTGTTCATATAAATTCAAAATGTACATTTATAAATTTTAATACACCGAACTATATTCCTTAGAATTCACAAAATACACCTTTGTATACTCATAAGGTTACAATTAAATTGGTCACATTTGCAACTAATGGGACATAAATTATTCTTCTTGGATGAAAATTAAACTAAATGTTGTTCACATGGAAGGATGAACACCAAAATAGTTGTAAACTAGTTGCACTATAGCCGCAAATATGACCAACACAAGAAATAGTTGCAAAAATGTCCAAATGTAGTTGCAAATAACTAATAATCGCATATAGTCGCAAATATAATGGTTACATTTTGGCCAATTTCTACTAGTGAAAGTTGATGTTAGTTGCATATTATTGATGCAATTATCTTTTCAACTAGGTGTCATGGATTGTATGTGACTTGTCCGAGATGATTAAACATTGTAACAAGTCACATATGTCATTTAAAACTAAAAATCGGTTGTTAATTTGCAAATTTCTTGTAGTGGGCACATTTTTTGCACTTTCAATTCATTAAATATGGGATAATTTATTGAACCAATACTATATGTTGAAATGAATTGTGCACAAGCATGACAACAACCCCTAATTTCTAGATGTGTTAAATGTGCACAAGTTTTAACATGATTTACTTGTATTTCATGTTTGTGATTAACACCTTCAAGTTGAGATCTTTTTGAACTTTGCAAGGAATAAAAACCTTTTCACGTTCATGTATTATATTGGTGCCTCCCCATGTTAACTCTTTGTTTACATATCACAATCTACTCAATGCCACCCACACAACATTGCTAATGTGTTTGTAATCATAGCCACTAGGCTTTCACATTTTGAACCCGCAAACATCAAAATTTAGGAACACAACAATTACACCTTTATAATTTTAAATAATTCCAATAATTTAATCCAAAGTCCATCATGTGTATACAACCTTCAATGTGTTCAAAGCTAAGATGCTAACTTACTTTCATTTCAAACTCTTCAAGAACATAACACATGTTGGAAATTGCAATGGAAAAGACAATTGGAATAGCCCTAACTCTCCAATTCCATTGATTGAAAAATTTCTTCTCAAATTGAAACATTGTCAACTTGAAACTTGTACACATGCACAAACTTGTTTACCATTTAAACTTGAAAAAACAACATAGTAGATTCAAAGCTCAAATGTTATTATATTCAGAGGTACTTACAAATGTTGAGCAATTTTTAACTTTGCACAACTTTGCAATTTTAGAACTTTAAATAAACTGCAACAAGGAAGATTTAAAAACAACAACCTCTACATAATTGAGAGCTTAAACAATTTCTTTAAGCTCTTCTTCATGCAACTCCTACATTTAAACCTCATTCCTTCAAGTTTTAGGTGGCTTCTAATTGGCAAACTACTTAGCAAATTTGTGATGTCAAAATTTTCTTCACAACTCCAAGCCTAACAAGTTTATTGTACATGAATTAAGTGTTTTAGGTTCAAAGAAGGTTTCCATGACCAATTAGGAAAAAAAAACCATTGCATGTGAAGTAAGTCACATGTGTGCTTTGGTGCAATTGGGAAACCTATCAATTTGCTTGAATTCTCTTACAAAATCTTCGAGAAATTCAAATTTTCACCAATCCAACCTTCATTTGTTCAATTGATCTCACCAATCCACCAATTGTTTGCCATGTGAATCATAAAAAAAACCACATGAGTCATTCTTGCCTAAACACAACATCTTTGTATTATGTGACTCCTTTTTAACATGTTTTCAATCAATTGGACAATAGCCTTGTCCTTTCTTTGTCACTAACTAAACTAGTTATAACCCTTGAGACTAATTACTTAAGTAAAGGAAGCCATGTAACCTTTCACCCCAAGGATCTTGCATTGAAGTATGCACAAGTGTGGGGAATGATCAATTCATGACTCGTACACTGCATTGCATTGTTGAATAAGCCACACATTTCCCACATTTCCTACCCCATGATGGTTTATAAACAATATTCCAATAACAACAATGAATCATAGATGCAACCTTAAACAACACAACATGGGAATGAACTATTCATACAATACGAATTCTCACTTTTGTAATTCCCACTTTAAAATTACAACAAAAAAATTCAAAAATTGATGATTCCATGTGTGTTGATGGCACAACATTACACCACCATGGGGTATAAGTATTCAAACTTCCTAACATAGGTGCCAAGTTGCCAAAAAATCTAATGAAAATTGATTTCATGCACAACACCTTCCACATTCCATAGAAACCCTCCAAAAACTTTTTGTTTCCAAACAGAATGAAATATCCATAATCACCTCTCCAAAAACCCTATAAAGCAAATGATGTCCAATTCGGACACCATATGTGGGAGATATGAATTTCCTACCCCCCCGCCCCCCCTCAAGTGGGTTTTTTAATTTTCCTCACGTCACTTCAAGTCATTACATGAAATGATCTCATCCAATTATGGGCACCAAAATGTTTTGGGCTTTTAAATAAATTTATTCTCTATCTAATCATTAGACCATTATTTTATTATTGGTCAAATGAAAATAATGGGTCAGTAAGTTGGGTCCTGATCTCGACAAAGAAACAAGTCCTCCCCTTGGACTGAGTATCTCTGAGGATACTCCATGGACTATAAGTTTCTTCCTTCAGGTACTCTTAGAGCAGATCCACCCACACACAATATGTAGACATCGTCCAGTGTCCAGTTCAACAAAACAGTAGAGTCATTTGACTACTTGTCGATCATTAGCCAAAGTTGTTCGTATATTTGTAAGGTTCCTGTAGTTGGTATTCATGTTGAAACCCTGCCAAACTCCATAAGAAGAAAGCACCCAAAAAAGAGAGAGAAAAAGGAACAAGGGGTAAGGACCAAAGTCCAGGCAGGCAAACAGCCCAAACAGAGGGAAGGGAACCACTAAGTACTGAAACCTCCACCAGTTGCATTCAAGTTGTTTCAATGGTTTAATCTCTGATTACTTGTTTGCTTCTTCGGACCCAGTTGAACCAGCACCGACATGGGTGGGTATCTTCACCTTTGTTGAGTGAGGCCTCTTTGTTGTGTATATGTAACCAGTTTTATTTGAACTTGCGACCGTGATTTTTTCGTGGAACCTTGTATTTGTAATGTGCAGAAATAATCCCCAAAAAACTTGGTGTATTTCTCTTATGGTTCATCCAAGACACCAAATTTTCACCTGCTGAAAACAAAATTTACTGGTGAAATTTAACCAAAAATTCAAATTTTAAATTTTATATGCTAAAATGAAGAGTTTTTTGAGGTTTTTCAATTGACTACAATTTGAAAACATATAATCAAAAACAGCCAATTTTCAAAATCTTGGTTCCAATAGGTAGCTAAAAATATAAGCCGATGCTCAAAGTTTCTTACTCTCATATCTTGTTTGTAGCCAAATTTGTGTGAGTCCTGCTTTGGATGAACGCCAGTTTGGTTACAGCACTAAATGGACCCCAAAAAAAACACTGATGGAAGGCCTGTAGCCTGGGTCCATATCAAACAGGCATACGAGAAATCAAAGGTCGAGGGTTAGGAAAAACTACTATCTGCATTCAGCACCTATCCTTGCTACAGTTCACATTACAATGCCCCACACCCACATTGAGAAAGTATCTGCCGTGCAGATCTTCTATATATATGATCTACATCAGAGCTTGGAAATGGAAACTCGCTTTGTTGAAGACAATGTCAATGCAAAAGTGAAAAGCAAAAGCAGAGACAGTCCCATTAAAAAAAAAGTTGCAAGCTCCAACTTCAAACCCATACCAACTTTCTTCAAATGAAGCTTGTGCAAGTTTGAAATTTGAACCAGCATGGTCCACTTCTTCAATGTATTCCTGTCTGGTAGCTAACCATGGAGGTTTAGCTATGTACTAACTAGTACCAACACACATGTAGCTGCCTCCTCAGTGGCAACCAAGTGCCTTACATACTTTGACCTACATACATGACAGCCACTTACATTGCCTACTTACTTTCATACAGTATTTACCTAGGAAGTTACCTAGGTATTGTGATATGGAAGTAGCAAGGTTTACACAATAGGAACCTTGGTAACTCAGGTGTTCTTCAACAACAACTTAATGATAATAGGTTTCCAAAAGATGGTGCACTAGTGTGTGATTGATCACATAAGACCCAATTTTTTGCACATGTATCATGTAAGGTGAGACCATGTAAGATTTTGAAGTTTAAGCTGAACACATGGCTCATTGCCCATGGGCAATGGCTTAGTGATATTGCCCCTATTTGAAAGAGTTTGGATGTTTAAACTAGTTTTTTGCCATCAAGCCAAAAGCCAATGGATGGGAATCATGGTCATGTTGCAAATGGTTGTGAAGTGAATTCATCATCAAGGCAAGCAAAATGTGGAAGGTAACTCCCCAAGAGCAGCACATTCTTGAAATGAATCAGTGACCAAGGCCCTGCAAGCGACCCTTATTTTGGGAGCATGCAACTCCAAGGGTGTAACCATACTTAAAGCATCAGCAAAATATTTTTATTTTCATGTTTCCCATGATACCTGGCATTTTTCCCATGGAGAGAGCATTTCATTTCAAAATACCCTGCCTTTCGAGGAGGAAAGATTTTGCTTGATAATGTGCCCTCCAGATACACTAAAGAAATTCTGCCCATACTTTCCATTAACTAATGTGGGGTCACTTGATCACCAAAAGCAAATGTGAATTTCACAAGAGAGTGTTTAAAGGTTCAAACCTCAAGCAGAATTAAGAATAGTATTGCCTTTGGTGCAACATTTAGATGACAATAGCCACTTCAAATAGGAGACAAAAGCCCCCCCCCCAGATTCCATGATTCCCAACTGGGTCCATTTTCAGCCATTGTTGAACATCCATTCTTTGCAAGATTTAATCTCTGCCCACTCCTGTGGATCCATCCAACTTGGGGTTCCCATTTGATGGAAACCACCAATTGAAGGCTGCATGGTAAAAGACCCTGTATCCCATATTGTGTCCTATCAGTCCAAAGCGGATGCAGAGTTCTGCCTGTAGCCTAGGGTCAGTTTGCACATTGATGAAACGAATAATTCTTTTTAAATAAAAATAAATTCTTTTTTTATTATTTTGAAATTATATTTTTTTCCATCATCTACTATGACATTGTGATATTGAGTAGTGAAATTATTCAGAATGTAGCCTATGATAATTATGATGATTTTCAACATATCAACTTCATATTTTCACAAAATTTCATTTCACTATTTTGAGGATTATTTAATGACCTTAGGGTAAGGTATAGGGATAAGTAAAGTAAAGCTAGAGAGCTTCTGTGCAAAATGTTTGGGTACTGTTGATTCTAATTTTTGACTGTAAAGAATCCACACTTGGTTACTACCAAGGTTAGATTAGTAAGACATACTATTCTTAGATTAAAATTCTTTGGACAACCTATTCTTGTTACTGACAAGTAGTTGCTAAATAGAAAACATAGGTCAATCATGTTGGAGCTCTTATTTAAAATGCAATAGTTAGTTAGGTTGTTGACTACACACCTAAAACCCTAAAATGTGCACTTCTACTTAATTATACCAACACAGTAGGACCTTTATATATGTCCAGTACATAATGTACGAACTACCATCTTGTGCTACAAGCCTACAATACTCCAGGGTCAACACAGGTAGCTACAAGCCCACATGCAGTTTAATTTGTGGTTAGGATCAAAGTGTTGGGGTTGTAGCTAGGTTCATCCCACACCAAAAGCAAATCTCTATATTGAGCCTAAACTCATTTAATGTGAGTCTTGGATGCCATCTATGGGCCTTTTTTTGTTTCAAGGTTAGATTAAGGGGTGTTAGAATTATTTCCCATCAATCCCCACCCCCCCAAAAAAAACCATTCTTGAGTTTGGTACCTTCTAAGGGCTAAAATTGAATCACTCCAAAGTTTTACCCCCAAAACCAAAATTCTAAGGAGGGGGAACCTGATGGGGAGAGAGAGAAGGGAAAAAGGATTAATTTTCTTAGTTGTCATCACAAGATGGATTGAACATTAATACAAACCTTGCTTTCCTAAATGGAACAAAAGACTGTGTCACTTAGGGAGGCAGTATAAAAATGAACCACCAAATTGAACTCAAATGCAGCTTCCTTTCTTCTCCCTTGGAATGCAACATGCTCATGACCAAACCAGTAAGCAGCAAGTCTTGAGTCTTGAGCAGTGTTGGCCAGTTATTGAGTTTGACCTGGTTATCAAGCCAGTTATTAATAACTTACCAGTCAATTATTGATTTTTTGATAATTGGTTAAATTAATTACCGCCTGATATTTTCAAAATATAATAACTTACCTGGATGAGCCAATTATCAACTAGGTTAGGTTAGCAATCTTTAAACACTAATTTTATAAAGAAATAAGATAGAAAATTAAGTAAATAAACCTTTTAACCAGTGTATAGCAGGTTAACCGATGGTTCTCAATCAGCTATTTGAAAACTTACCCTTATGCATAATTGATGGTTATTACCAAAGAAATATTGATAACTTATCCGGCACCCAATTTTGTTTTTATATGGACATGTTGATGACTTGTGTGATCCCCAAAAAAAAATTTTAAAACAATGACAGGTCAAAAGTAGTCTTGACCTTCCCCCACTCATTTTTCTAGCCAGATACAATGAACCTCTAAAACAGTTGGTGTTGGAGGAATTGCAGGACTACAGTATAGACAAGTTCACATAGACACTTGTTGAGCATAATGAAGGAAAAAAACACCCATAGGACTGGTAGTAAATTATTTCATACCGATTTGAGTGTAGCCATAAGGTGAGTGAAATTGGGTACTGATTCATGAAAATGGGTATCAGTTCAGAAGATTTGCAGCATCTTATTTGAAGAATACTTCATTTAATGAAAGAATATATGAGCAGCAGTGACTGCTTAGGTAATGAAAATTCAAAACTGGGGAGTATAACTTCCCTAAGGATCAATTTAGGTCCGTAAACTAGTTTGGTAGATCTTTTCTTTCTTTCCCCTTGTGTACTGTTTTCATCCTGACTTCTCATTTCAACCCCAGTTTAGGCGAAACTGGGGGCACAGTAACCCCAGTTTGGGGTACTTTCCAAAATAACTCTTATTATTTCTTTTTCTTTTTCTGGGAGGTGCAGGGTGCTAATTTTTTGCTTCCAAGGAGCAGCTGCCTTTCTAATCTCTCGCCAATTATTATTCAAAGTTGTTGGAAATTGAAGAGTGTTGTTGGTGACAGGTTTGCTTGACTATAGCCTCTACAATTTTAGGGTCTGCAAGGCCTTGTTACTAGCTACCTACCAACCCTCACAGCACTGATCCAAGTTTCTCTCTGTCATGAGTTCTTTCCATTCCTGGCTACTTAGTGTTTTTTTCCTTCCTTTGGGTGAGCTAAAATTGGCTGCTAGTACTCCCCTGCCAACCTTACCCTACAGACAGCTACTATCTAACACCCTAGGATGTAGTAGGTACACAGCTACTACTCCTTATGTATCAGGTACATACCTGGTAGGTCAGTGAATAGGGGTATCATAGCCGACTGCGCCACCCCTGCACTCTTCTCATCATGAACTCAAATCATCACTATATATACTCCTCTCTTCAGCTCTTGTTTCTCACTCAGGCTCATCACCAAATGGCATTCTCTAGTACTTGAGAAGAGAAGGAAGTTCTAGTACTGCACTTATGCTTTCAGCTGACAGAGCAGGTGTGCAGGTGAGAGCTTGAGCAGGAGGGATCAGTTGTGTGGTAGCTGCCTGCAACAATATTATTTTTTAATCATGGGTGTTAGAGGTTTTGGGGTACTAAGCCCCATGATTCAGCTGCTGTTGCTGGTTTTCATTGTTGCTGAAGGTGTAGTTGGGCCAGCTCTAGCAGGGGGAGGGGGGCATCAAGGTGGGCATCAAGGTGGGCATCAAGGTGGGCCATGGGGGCATGGGGGACAAGGTGGTGGGAATCCATGGGGACACAAGTCTCCGAGTCCACCTTATGGTCACCCATACCCACCACCAACTTCAAAGCTTCCTCCTCCTTATGTGTACAAGTCTCCACCGCCTCCTCCATCTCCCAAGTCTTCTCCTCCTCCTTATGTCTACAAGTCTCCTCCACCTCCATCTCCAAAACCTTCTCCTCCGTATGTTTACAAGTCTCCTCCACCTCCATCTCCAAAACCTTCTCCTCCGTATGTTTACAAGTCTCCTCCACCTCCATCTCCAAAGCCTTCTCCTCCTTATGTTTACAAGTCTCCACCACCACCACCATCTCCTAAGCCTTCTCCTCCTTACGTATACAAGTCCCCACCTCCTCCGCCTTCACCCAAGCCTTCTCCCCCTTATGTGTACAAGTCTCCACCACCTCCGTCTCCAAAGCCTTCTCCTCCTTATGTGTACAAGTCTCCACCACCTCCGTCTCCAAAGCCTTCTCCTCCTTATGTGTACAAGTCCCCACCACCACCTCCGTCCCCAAAACCTTCCCCACCTTATGTGTACAAGTCTCCACCTCCTCCATCTCCCAAGCCTTCCCCTCCCTACGTCTATAAGTCTCCACCACCACCTCCATCTCCCAAACCTTCTCCTCCTTATGTCTACAAGTCTCCACCACCACCTCCATCTCCCAAACCTTCTCCTCCTTACGTCTACAAGTCCCCGCCTCCTCCATCTCCAAAGCCGTCTCCTCCCTATGTCTATAAGTCACCACCACCACCTCCTTATGTTTACAAGTCCCCACCGTACTGATCCATCCAGCCATGGGCGAACATTGAGGTAATGTTTTCTTAGCTGAACTTCAGTACTGATCTCTCAATACAGATTGATCCGCTATGCAATTGTGCTGCATTAGAACTTCAGTAGCTCATGAACTAATTTTTGCAGTTCTCATGAGTGATCAGTACCCGCGCATTGCTTACATTGGGTGCTTTTCTTTTTGTAATTTGTGCAGGTGCAGCAATGCAGCAATGCTGCAGATAATAATAAATGGAGATGCATGTCTTAAGGACGTGCAGGTGTCATCATGTCTGCAGTTCATCAAGTTCAAGTCAAGATCACGGACTAAAAGGGTTCTAGTATCGTACAGTCGATGGGTGGCAATTATGTAGTAGCTCAGTACTCATGTAGTAGAGCACCCTGGCAATAGCAAAAGCTAAATTAGTAATCAGATAGTGAATAAGAGCTTGAAGATCTCGGCTAGATGAGCTCCAATGCTGCTCCATTGCTCATGCAGTACTGAAGGTCGAAGTGGAGACCTCCAAGCTGCAATGCAAGACACTCTGGAGTCTGCACATAATACAAAAAACACTGCAGGCAATGCAAGACACTGTGCAAGATCACACCCTGCAAGACAGAGTTCTGCACCTGCAATGCAAGACACTGAAAAGTAGTTTTTATATAAATACATGGTTTCCGTGAAGAAATATATTTTTCTTGTGGTTCAATCCCTTTGGTACTATTGCTAATATTGTTGTTGTAAGTACAGTCTTGAGAAGATACATAATGTGCAAGGTTAGATTTTGACATGAGATTTAAGTCTTTGATGTGAAAATGTGCAGCCACTGGGGTATGTTATCTTGATACCTGCTTGCTAATAAATTTCTCATTAGTAAGTTTTCATAAGATTTCAGGGGTTTGGATGACTAATTAATTGCAGGAGTCAATTGAGATGATTAATTGACTAATTAATTGCCGGAGTCAATTGAGATGATTAATTCCCCACTGGGGCCAGGGGCTGGAATTTGGCCCAGAGATTGTTTCTTGATTGATATCTTAGAGCACAGCTCTGCAGATCAGCAGCTTCCAGCATCAAATTGATGGCAGTATTGGAATGAGTAACTACTCTACTGGATTTGTTAACATTGAACAGCAATCTTAAGGATGAAATTATTTACCATAATGTAATTCACTATTTGGAATTTGGATGAAATTAAACCATTTAAGGCATCAGTTGAGAACATGGTTTTTGGATGAAATTAAACTAACATGTATTAGTAAATTGGGATGAAATTAAACAAACATGTGTATCAGCTGAGAAGATGGTAATTTTTAGATGAAATTAAAGCAACATGTGCTAGCATGCTTGGATGAAATAAAACCATAATGTAGCAGCTGAGAGCATGGGAAATTTTTTTAGGTGCTCAACATGTACGAGCATTCTCAGATGAAATTAAACCATAATGTGGGAGCTGAGAGCATGATTCTTGGATGAAATGAAACCAACATGGTTCAGTTGATAGCATCTTTTTTATGTGAATTTAGAACATGTATTACTATTCCCAGATGAAATTAAACCATAGCATAGTATTGGCTGAGAGCATGGTTGCCTGTAATTAGGATACACACAACTGCAAAGGAGATGACATGCTGCAGCAACCACTACTAGGAGCCAAGCCATGCCTCTAGCTGGAACCACAGCTAAAAGAGTTCCTAATAAAGAAAACCAATATTCCTGCACCCCCACAGAAAATGCAGGTCATGAGATTAGCATGTCTAGAAACACATGAGATGTGGTGTGGAGAGTTCTCCGTACGAGTTGTAATCGCTGTCGTTGTTGAAGTGCAAGCTGCAGAGGAGTGCAGACTACTATTGATCATGAGAATAGCTCCTTTGAAAAGCAAAGCAATGCCATAGTAACCGCTACGTGACCTGAGCTACTCGTTTTGATGGATGAGTTTTTCACTATGTGGACGAGACTCAAGTATTGAAGGAGCAGAACCATTAGGTGATGAGCTGCTTGTTTTGATGGATGATTTTTTCACTGTGTGGACCTATTAAAGGATGAGAACCATTATGTGATGAGCTGCTTGTTATGATGGGTGAGTTTTCCATTATGTGGACTCATTAGAGTTATCCATAAAGTCACCCTCTGTTTCACCCCCTATCTCCTCTGCTTTTGTCCCCTATCCCCTCTTTCAGTAGTATCCGGCAAGTAAGGAAATTTTATTAAATCTGGGTATGAAATGCTGAAACTCAGCATTTAATGCACAAGGTTCGAGAGTAATTATAGTAGTTGTACAGGTTGGAGCTGTGAAAATGTATGAAGCAGCAGTGCAGGCGCTCAGAAAAAAGGAAACACAGCATAAAACTCAGTTTATCATCAAAATTGGTGGAAAAACTAGTTTGGGTTCCAATTATTTTCTTTTGTAAAATTTTCATTCCAGTTCCGTGTTTGATGCCCTGTTATGCCGAAGCTAGCCTTTCTCCGCCCCCAATCGCCTAACTTTACTGATAACTCTATTAAACAAAGTTTTCTAGAAATTAGAAAGAGAGACATTTGGTTTGCTGACTAAAAAGTGAAAATTTTACTCTTGACCTCCACAGGTTATTGCCTCCTGTGGTGGTGGGTGGCCTATTTCTAACTAGATTGAGAAAAGATATGGTACAGATATCCAAGTAATTGTAACTGGAGAACTTGCCCTACACTCGTCTTCTGCATCCAAATCAGTGTTGGGCGGTTACAAGGATTGGTCAGTTAGAACCATCTGTTGTGATTCCGGTTAGTAAAAAGCAAAATCACAACCAAGTTTGATTTCTGGAACTGGAACCAAAACCAAAATTGGGTATAGTTTCAAACCAAATTCAGTTCTGGAACCAAAACAGAACCTGGTTCTGGAACCAAACCAGAAGTTTTGAAAATATTGTTTTTTTGGGAAAAAAAAACTTGGAACCAGGGGTTAACTGGTAATTAACCTCCAGTTTCAGACTGGGTTACTCAGAAATGGAACCAAAATCAAATCTGATTACCAGAATTGGAACCAAAACTGAAACCTGAATTTCTTTTCCAAGAACCGGACCAGAATCAGACCTGAGAATCCTTTTTTTTTGTGGAACTGGAACCATTCCAAACATTGGTGCAAGACAATTTTACAAGACCCCTGGCCGACTACTTTAGACTGCAGTCTCAGTGCATCACATTTCCTATTCTCATTACATTGGATGGAAAACACCCTTTGCCTCTTCAATGTATGGATTGTTGGGCGGGGACAGGGACTATCGCATTGGATCCAACTTTTGGAAGTTTTACCTTCATAGAACTAGTTTCACATTAGTGAACCAGTTTCTTTGGTGAAAGTGTTTAGACTGTTTAGATTGCAAGGGATTGTTTTGGTGTTCAGAGTGTGGACACATTAGGTAGATGTACAACATCTTATCTATTGGCAGGGCCAGCGTGTTTGTGATGCCTTGTTTTTTCATCATTCTGGCAAGTGCAAATAGTGCACCATGTCAGCACCACATCAGTATTTTGGTGGTGCTCACAATGCAAGGTCACCCAGTCAGAGATTTTTCTTTCCATTTTGCAAGGTCAAAAAATTGATCCCCCTCACTTCCCTCCATTGCTTGTGCAATACAACTAAACAACAAAATGAATTACAAAGCAACAAAACAAAACTCTCAAGAGGAAATTTATGAAGTAGCAAAACTATGGTAGCAAAACAAAACAGAGGTGATGTTGGGAAGGTTTATGTGAATTAATTCCAGCATGAAGGGCATGGCATGGCATTGCATAACATACATGACAGTGTCCATTGCATGTCATCATGATGATTTAATGTCACAATGAATCCCTTGTGAGGGTATGCATGTGTGATGTTAAGCATGTTGTGAAACCTATAGACATGGTTGTAATTGAGGAGAGCTCTTTACAACCGGTGAGGGGAGGGTAAAAAGCAAGGGTTAGGCCACTAGGTACAAGCTAACTACACAAACTTGTACTTGTTGAATCTAATAGGTACCCTTGGCCTACGTAATACTTTGTGCTCAACTAATGCCCTCCAGTATGCTAAGAGGGGCCGTGAACAAACCCTTAGACCACCACTCTACTGGTGTTAAAGTCAATTTTCCAAGAGAACTTGTGATTACATTGGATTGGCCTTGAAGTTCAAACACTGCTTTCTTATGCAATGTTAGGAGAAAAAAAAAAAAAATTGAGAAAATTACACCACATTTTGACACATGTTTTTACTAGAACCTTGCAAAACTTTAGTTATAAACACAAGCCTTCTAGCCCTTTGAAACTCCAAATGGCATTGGCACAATCATGTAAGAACACCTTGGCCTATTTGTGTACACATCCAAATATTGCAATTGCTAAAGGGAGGAATTGATCAATGAGATGTCAATCACGATAGTTCCTTTCTTTAGCTCGAGTTGCATTAGAAGCAACAAATTTGTGTGTTGTGCAAGATTGGGGAAATAAATTCACACGCATGAAGTCAACAATGACAATGTTAGTTAGGTAGGGTGTGAATTCCATCTTTCATGAACACAATGTTGACTCATCAACAAAAGGAATTGCATGTGGTTAAAGGAAGCGCATATAGTTGTTGTCATCCCACGTGAAAGCCAAAATCTCATGCAATGGTGGCAAAAACATCATGAACTACATCATGGGTTCCCATGGGTAAAAGCATGGTTAGGTGGCTCACATTTGACATTTTGAAAAGTTTGCATCTTACACTAGCTACAATTCCTACATTTAAAATAATTATCAAACTATAAATCCTATAATTATCCCTTATGGTTTCGGTCACAAATATTAATAGGCCACCTAATAAATATCTCTAAACATGTGATTGGTCCAAAAAAATTTAAGAAAATTTTAAAGATTTCAATGTGAAATGAAATATCATTTGTAAAAAACTAACAAAGATCATAACAAATTAATTTTTTTAATATGAAATATATATATATATATGTATGATTTTGAAATAAATATGACATATTTTTTCAGTCCACATTTTTCATTTTCTATGTGTGACAAACATAGTGTCATCATTTCAAGAGTCCACAATGAATTCATTATTTTCTTAGAACTCATCCATAATTTTTAATAAGATTTTCACTAAAGTCTATTGCAACATGGATAATGAAAAAATTGAAAATTTTAAAGTTTGATATGATTTTACATTTTAAATTCATCTATAATCCAAAAAAATTACAACTGCGACAGTCCAAACAGTCCACCTAATTGTGCTTTCACCCCCATGTGTTCATTGCCATGGGCGCAACATAATAAATGGATATCCATAAGGTCGATGGGATGTGTGCACACACATCAAAGGAGGCCTATTGAAAGATGTGGTAATATAAGTCACGCCCGCAATGTTGTGAAAAAAACTAAGGAAAATAATCAAAAGGTTAGGAAGATTAATCAAGTTATATACCCAACACCCACCCCAAGGCCGAAACATGATAAAATTCAAGCATGATGGGCCTTAAATATCATGTTGGCCAACATGCTGGAAAAGGTATGATGATGTAAATGTTTTGAAATAGAATCATGAAATTAAACCATTTATTGTTTGATGAATTGTTCAAAAGGAAAAAGACACGCGCATGCTAAGGGTGGTAAAAAATTGCATGTTGCTTTGAAATGTTACTAAAAAGGGAAAGTGTTATTGTCAACTCATATTAAGGCTTCAAAAAAAAAGGACATTCATTGATCATAAACCTAACACCTATGATGGAAACTACAAAGGCCCAGTTCCCTAAATAGGTTATCGAAGCAATGATGGTTATTTATATGAGTTCAATACCATCAAAAGCTATTGAGAAAAAGGTTTATTTATAGGTTAAAGTTCCTTCTAGGCTATCAAAGGACTCTAGACCCAAAAGGTCTCCAAACACTTGAAAAAAGGAAGAGTCAAAATAAACAAAAAAAAGTCTATCAAAATGGAAGAAAAAATTTGAAAATGTGCAACATAATATATACGAAGGCTATTGCATGAAACAATGGGTTAAAATTCCATAAACCACTTGAACATCATCAATTTTAAGAAAAAGGTTGGCATGCCGAACATCCTTTCATAAAGCATCATTAATGAAAGATGATGTGAATGATGAAGTGCCCAATGGGACCCCCAATACATTGATTCCCTCTAATGTGGTGTTAAACTAGATTGGGTGTCAAAGTTAAGCAACAGACCAGAGGGGGACCATGCTACACGATTGTAAAGTTGGATAAAAAGACTTATTACATAAAATTTAGTAATGTTCATATGCAAATGATACAAATGAAAGGGGGTCTATGATGTGAATATCATTTGTAATGGATAGAAATAAACAAGAAGGAAAATGGTTAATTGTAAAACGTAATGCCTTAAAATGAACTAAAACAAATAGTGCCCCTCCCAAGAAATCACCTTGACGAGTTCCCATGGCAAATGGGATGACCATGACATCGTTTTCATGGTTACAATGATTATAAAATAAAATAAACTCAATTGCATAAAATGCACAAACAAAGGGGATGAGTTGAATGATGTCCCTACCTATTATACAAAGTTTTTGAAATATGGCCCCTCTTGACATCGAATTAAAAACATTCGTCATGTTTAGCTAGAAGTAGCTTATTAAATAAATGATTGATGACCACATGTTAAGCCCACTTTAGACTAGGAATTAAGGCCAAAAAAACCTTGGGGCCAATAATGGGAAATTTGATTGCTTTTTGGTTTGTTGTTTGGCCCTAAGTCATTAATAAAACATTACTTGTTTAAGGCCAATGTGGAGACTGTAGAAAGCCAACACAGCTCTCTGTGAACTGAGATTTAAATCCAGTTGCACATTTTCCAATCTCAAGGTAACAATTGGCAGGCATGCAACTTGAGACAGATCTTCCATCATGATCCCTGCAATGACCACCAACTCCATCCTCTACCACAATTGGCATTTTGACACACATGCCAAACTCCTCAAATCATTTGCTTCTGCATTTGAAAGCTGCTAATTTCAGCAACCCAAAGATGGTAATTTCAGCATACCCTTGGGCATACCTGAAGCCAAAGTTTATCAAGTTTTGAGGGCCTTACACATTGCCACTGATTCTGGTAACAATAGCAACTAGCCTCCAGGAGGCATGGCTGGATGCATGAAGTTGTGCTCTGCTGAAAACTTCTCTCTACTTCATGTGAATATCCCAGCTACCAAGCCACCTTCAAGAGATCATAACATGAGAATGAATAGAGACTACATAACCTCCTTTCCCATATAATGGGCATTCCTTCTACCTAGTAGGTGAATTTGCTAGTGTGCATTAGTTTTCATAATGGAATGCCACATTATGAAACCAGCATGCACAATATGTCCTTCAGGTTGACAAGCTGTATTCTTAAATTATATGGTCAACTCAAGCAACTTTTTTTCCTCTCAAAGAAGCAAACAAATTCACCAATCGGGTGCTCGTGTGAAAGATGTTGACTTTGACTTCCACAACTTGCGGGCTCGCAGGCTAACCCATCCTTTCATAGAGCGCACTACTTCTGATCCATCATCCCCAGAGCCATACTTAGCATCCAAATCCTTTTCTTTCTCCATTTCCTCAGAATGCTTCCGTCTAGCAACGTCTCCCTCCATCCGAGAAATTGCTTGGGTAACCACTCCAGCAACCTGCAGCCCACACCCCAAGTTAAATATTCAAAATAGTGCATCACATACCTAAACCAGGCCAATAAGTTCTGCTATGTCATAAGCCAAGTTGTAGAAAACTTTGGGATGTTGGCCAGATGTTGCAATTGTTGGGCATAATTTACACAAGAACAACTTGAACAAAATTATTATCTTGTAAGACCACTACAAGAAGCCATAATGTGTGTGGTCAGGGCAACTCCTAATGTCCAATCTATCTTGCTACATTGGGCAGATTGAGAAAGCAACTTTACCACTGACCACAAATATGCTCAAGGATGAGACACAATAAACTCTGCAAAAAAATACTCTGATGAAGAGAAACAGCAGGAAACAAGTGACCAACCTTGAAAGTCTTGAGAAGATCTATCTTAGAGTGGTCTAGAACCCGATGTCCATCCCGGTTAATGTGAATGAAATCCATGTAGTCTCCATCCCATACGACATCCCCATCAGCCACAAAGTAATCCTGGAAAAGCAATGATCTGGTGAGTCAGTCAGAGAGCATCATCAGACAATAATAATTTCAATCCTCGCAATGTTATTCGTAAGTGGACAAACCTTTACAGATTTATCTTAGAGTGGTCTAGAACCCAATGTCCATCTCAACTAATGTGAATAAAATCCATACAGTCTCTCTGTCCTGTACAACATCTCCATCAGACAAAGTAATCCTTGAAAAGCAATGATCTACAGACACACTCAGAGCGTCATCAGACAACAGTCGTCTCAATCCTTCCAATGTCAGTCATAGGTGGAAAACCTTGTCAACTTCTTGGCCTACAGGAGTATTCCACTTTAACATGAGAAGGTCGGACACCACAGATTCACCAATGAGGCAAAGTACAATACAAAACAAATGCCTGGATTCACTGATATCCAGTAAATAGAATTATTAGGGTTACATGATGACAGAAGAATGAAGATTGAAGACTCTCATGAGCATTGAGGGATTCTCCATACTCACAATTAACGGAACCAGAACCGTGTAAAAACTTCACTTAGTCAACTCCAGATTAGGTCTAAGGAAGAAGAAAAAACACGCAAGGGAAGAACTAGTTTGAAATGTACTAATTATTCTCCAGAGAAATTTATAGTTATTGGGCAAATCTCTGGACTGAGGACGAAGTACCAAGGCAGCACAAATCGCAGATTATCATGACACTGAAAAATGTCAATCATTTGTAAGTTGTTTGATCTACCTCCAAGTGGAAGATAGGTTGCATTGACGTACGCTCCAAACCCATGATGGTTAGAGAAAAAGAGGCATCTCCATCTCTCAATGACTCCATAGTTTGGCCATAAACAGGGCTCTTCCGGTCAATGATGTGTCGAACCATCAACCCATATCGCAAATATGAGACCTGCCATCCAAACAATCCCATATCACATAAGAGCAACTCCAAAAACAAAAGGAAACCGCTGTACCATCATTTGAACAGCCAAGTTGATCAGTTATTGCAAAACTGCTTATCAAAACACCATATGACTCAGGGGATTATTACAAAGCCAAAAGCACCCTACCTTGGACTACAGCCGCACTGCTACATGTATGATCTAGAGATAAAAGGTACTGCATTTGTTTGATTTTACCTCAGGTCGTACTAGTTCAAGGTTCTGTGTAGAGCAGAACATTGACCCTGAAGGGAGCTGGACAAATATACGGAATGTGAGGCAAATCTTAGCATCCACCAATTCACACGGTGCAGGACCCGTGAGTACCAATCGCACAGCAAATACCCTGTCACAAAAGGTTACAGATCATGACAAATCTCTGGAAATGTGACAGATGCTACAGAGAATTAGAAAGAGGACAGAAGATAAATGTCACTTTAGGGGGTGCTCTAGCTTCTTGATCTGTACTGTGAGATGTATTTCAAGCATAAAAATCATTGGAGATAATAGGTCTCAGCAACATATACACAGTATCATTTCATGGGTACATTATCAAGTTCTGATTGTCTTCCAGAATGCACAAAAGAGAAAGAACTTTACCGAAACTTTTCTTCTCCAGGGGTGGGAACAAAGTCATCACATCGGATAATGGCCTTCTTGGAGCACCTCACTGGTTGGGAAGGCTGGGACATCCGTGCAAAAACTGTCCACAACACAAAAGTTATTATTTGTGTGGTATTAATTGACATCCAAAGCTATGAAAAGAAATCAATCCAACAAGTTCATCAATCAATTTTGTACAAAAAAAGAAGGATCAGAACCATCCCATGATAGTGCCACATCTTCATATGGAACTCTTGAAATTTGTGAAAGGCTTGTGCAGCATTGTGGACATACATACATCAGCAATGAGATACCCCAGACCTGAAAGCCTAACCTTTAAATAAAAGCTGCTATTTTTCAAGGAACTGTAGGGGACTCACCAGCACCACTCAGAAAAACAAAGAGAAACTGGGCCATGAGAGTGTTGACATTCGCCACCAGCAAACAGAAGGGTGACAATGCAGTCACTGGAGACCCACCAAATGTGGTTGACAAAGACAATCTGAAACACCCATCCATTGTTTCTTTTACTTTATTCCTTACAAGCCTTGCATATGGAGATATTCCACAAATGACTAATGCCAGAGTATGGAAGACCAACTTGTCTATTAAGACAAACAAAGAGGAGGCAGAAGATAGGTTTGAGCATGGAAAGAAGTGAAAGGTGTTACTTGAAAGCATTCCACTAGTTGCCTCATTACAAAACACAGAAATAGATTGACTGAATAAGACTAACATAATAACCTGCATGGCAAGACAGCTTTTCGTCTACAGGGACCCATCTAGTAAATACACAAAAGTTCAGAAGAGAACTAGTTTGCAACATACGCATAAAGGAAGACATTAATTAGAACAGTACACCATCGCCTGGTTGCTGCGACTGAGCTTTCAGCAGCATGCAGTTGAGCCAATGACATCCCATCATATGAAAGGCCCGCCATGTCCAAGCAGAATACAGGGGTAAACAGCAATCCTAATGCAACTGGCGCCAGAAACACTCCAAGTAGGAACCGGCCCATAGGCATCTGCATCACATACATCACTCCCACTAAGCTCCTGACACACAATGGGACCCTCACTCCTTGCATGCAAACTGTTAAGAAAACTTCTTTTGATTCCAGCAGGTAAACATGCATTTCCAAGTGCTTAAAATGATTCAAGGCACTGTTTGCAATGCCATGATCAAGGTATTTTCTGCATCAACTTCTCCAAGAGCATGAAGATTAATTCCACCACAAGGAAAAAATCTCAAATGTGGGACCAGTGCTGGCAGAAAAAGACAGAGAGAACCTTCAAGCATGCAACATAGAAGTCCTGCATCATGGTAACAAATCGTTTATCCTGCCGCACAAGCATGCCTTCCATGCCCTTCCTCCCTTTGGGGCGAGAGTTGGCTCCTGTTTTGGCCCCATCAAATTCTGCCGCACCTGTTCCCCCAGCATCACCTGTCAAACTGTCCTCACGACGCAGCAGCTCATTGGCATTCTCTTCCAGAAGATCATTAGCAGAATGTCTGGAACAAATGGAAAACACAGTTTGGTCAGTTTGAAAAAATTCCCCTTGACAAAATTTTGAATTGCATAAAACAGATGCCAACAGATGGTGAAGAAGTGGGTTAAAATCATACACAACAAGTGCAAAACTCCAAAATTCAATGTCGATCTAATACAGCATTTAATACCTTGCTTGATGAGAAACATGATGAGCAAAGGCAACTGTATGCTTCAGACGCCGCCATCTGTCTCGAGCCCCTGAGGATGACTGGCTTATCTTCCTTGGGATATCATCTCCAGTTGCAGTTGGAGCAAAAGACTCCTACACCAATTGATCAGTCTTGTTAAGCATGGCAGAGACCTTCACACAAACCTTCGAAAAACCTCTCATGGCTCCCCAACCCCAGGAATGGCACAACAAAACTTTCAAAACAAGAGTGCCAGTTTGTGTAGCAGCAATTTGGCCATGACACACATTCCTTGCTTAAGAGCTACCCCTCCATCAATCATCGTCAAAAGAATGCAGAAGCAAGTGAATCTGTTGATGTGGGAAGCAAAATCCCTAACCCCGATTGTGGGCAGAATGATGATGAATCAGTCCAGCGATCAACTGCTAAAACAACTCTAAATCTTCAAAGGATTCAAACACCTCATCCACAAAACTCAGAAATGAAGGGTTCACATACCCCAAGGATGGGTGTTGGTGAACACAACATCTCTGAAAGTCCATCCTCTCCTTGTTGTGATTGCACAGAAGCCTGATGGGGTGGCGGCAACTCTTCACTATTTCCTTCCTCCGCAGTACCCTCATCAATCCCTGATAAACGATCTCGCTTCTTCAAGGCAAACTTTGTATTGCGCTCTACACCATCATTACCTCTAGGGTTTCCCACCCCACTGCTGCTAGCATTGAAAAACTGCAGCTCTCTCATTTCCTCAGTTGATGGTATTCTACCAGTTGCCTCATCCGGGCTTACATTCCTCTTTCTGTCTATCCCCAGCCTTTCCCAGACCTCGGCCGAGGTTTCCTTTCTCATTACCTCACCCTCCATGGATCCTGGAGCTTCCACCTCCTCTGTCTTCACCCTTGCAACATCCTCTTCACTTTCATGGCTTGAGATTGCATCAATTGGCGTCTCTGGATTCTCGATGAGCTTCAAGTCGTCATCAGCCGGCACCTTGTTATGCAAGGCTTTATTCTTCCTCTTCTTTTGCTTCCCCTTGTCTTGCACGGCGTCCACTGCGTCGACGAATGCCTCGTCAGCCTTAGACTCGGGCATCCGACTCCGGCCTCCTGCTACCTTTGGAATCCCGGAAACTGCGCCCACGGCCGAATTGCGCTTAGCTGGGACAGACGCCCGCGGAGTGAGGAAGGACTGCTGCTCGCCATACAGAGCGGCATCCAGCCCCGTTTCCTCGATGGAAGGCACCGACGATAGCCTCACCCTCAAATTCTCTCGCTTCCACGCCGTTGCACCCTAAGCCCAGCAGGCGCAACACGAAACCTTACCCTTCTAAAAAACCCTCCTGCGCTCCCTCATTCCCTTCTTGCTTGCTTGCTTTGCAAGCTTGCTCACTTCTGTAAAACCCAACTATCCGTGAAATCAAATACGGAAAGAAAACACAGAACCACCATCACTTCCATCCGCTGCGACTCATACATACATCTCGCCACCCATGCTGCTCACCCACCACCTGAGAAGCAAGCAAGCTTCCAAAAAACTGCTTAACACACAAACTGCCATGTAACCATACATGAGTTGTAATCATGTTACAAGACAGAGAGACGACTGCAGCCATGAGCTTCAATCCCCAAACAGGAAAAAACTCACAAAGCAGAAGCACCCCATGAATTCCTACCTCAAAGATCAGGATGCATCAGGACTGCAAGAGAACTGATGAGTGTTGTTGCCCCATTTTTTTGGCTTCTGTGAAGACGCATCAAGGCTTCATTTTTCTACTGCAGCTGTTGTGAGCTCGTGTGCACTGCTCCTGACTGTCGTTGCGATCACAGGACGAAGCTCGTCTCGAAGCTCGTCTCGGAACTCCTCCTCCTCCTCCTCGTTTGGTGAGTGCGTGCGAGGGTTCCGTGGGAGAGAGCACTGCCAAGGACTCTGCGAAGGGGACTGTGAAGCTCAGCGGCCGGCCAATCAACCCGACCCGCTCGCAAATTACAGCGCATATAATCCGTCGATTTAGTAAATAGCTAAAATTGAGTGGTCACGATCTAATCCGGACCTCTCGTCCTGTCCCCCTGCAAATCGAGACAACCCCGTGACAACAAAATGCTCTTTTCATCTACACCGTTGATCTTCTCCTGATCATTAAGTGGCCAAGATCTCATCCGACGGCGATCTTTTCCGTGACTTCCGGGATGACGTCAGATCCGAATTTCGAAGCGCAAGCTTTATTAATAACCACCATGAATTCGTCTTCTTTTCTTGACCGTTGATTGATCGGATCGTCAAATTCGGGCGGTCACGATGTCTTAGGGAGTTTTTCTTTATTTGGTTACAAAAGGAACGGCATGCAAAATTGTGAGGTGGAAAGACTAAGTAGGTACCTACCTCACACACTGTTGCAGTAGGTACCTACTAACGTCTCTGTAGGTATGGATCGCGTACTTTCTCCCTACAGTATCCACGTGTCCTGTCCTACAGAAAGCAAATGAAATTCATCTGTAAAACAAGTATACGTGGCGCCCTCTACTTTACCCGATCCTGACTAGGGTAACATGTTTAGTCTTTTCCTAACAATCAGAGAACCCGATGACAACTCCAAACCTAACGGACGAACCTGAGTCTATGGAAATCTTTTCATTTTTGTGAAAAATAAATTCCAAACGTAATGAACGAACCTGAGAAGTTTTTTTTTTTCAATAGTTTTTTTGTGTCGTTTTCTCCACAAAAAATATATGGGAAATTTGTGTTTTTCTAGTGTAAATTTGACTAATTATGCTAAATTTTTGAAAAAAAATTCAAATTCATGTGACGAGAATTTTTGAAGAGCTAGAAGTATATGGGTGGTTTTTTATAATTTTTCATAGGCTCCTTATTTATAAAATTTCAAAAATTTTAATTTTTCATATGGTCATTCTTCGACAGTTTTAAAAACAATTATAGTCAAAAATAATCGCTTGAACTAGTTGTAATGATTTTTGTTTGAATGCAGGACAAGTTAAGAAGAAGGACAAAATGTTATTTTTTGGTCCCCATATTGCAAGAAGAAAAAATCACCTTTGATTATGGCCATCTCTCTTTCTTCAATTTTTTTATATGTCTATTTTCAAGCCTTTTTTATGTTTTTTTTTCAGTTTTCAAATAGATTGTGATGAAGGAGGCACAAGGATTGTGAAATGTTCAATAAAGATGATGAAAAAAGACAACAAAAAGGTGTTATCACCATCAACTCTTCTTTTCTAACTAGTAGGTAACCCATGGCTACGCCACTCCAGCCACCCCGAATGCTCTGTTAAGTTCTACTGTCTGCACGATCATGTTACAACACCTCTGTGTAAACAACATTGCGAATGTACACACCGACAGGTGCATCTTTATGAACATCCTCCCACCCATCTGTAACCAGCAATTTCACCCCCATCAATTTCACCCCCTCGGGGCACCCAATGCGCGACATGGCCACATACAACTGGCCATGTGTAAATACAGGCTTGGGCAAAAAAATGCCAACCATCTTCAATGTATGCCCTTGCGCCTTATTGATGGTCATGCCAAATGCAGGGTGCACAGGGAACTGGTGACGGCACAAAGTGAAAGGCATTCGTTCTATGTCTGAAGGTGTGATGCTTAGCCGTGGAATGAACACTCGTTGGCCCTTTGCAGGACCTGTTGCCACCTCTGCTTCAATGATATGCTGCATGAGTTGAATGACAATGAGCCTGGTACCATTAGCCAGGCCGCTGGTCATGTTGCGTAATAATATGATGGGACAACCCTCCTGCAAGTGTAGTTCATGGGGTGGTACGCCCAAAAAACTGGGTGTGTTCAAGAACTCAATGGGGTAAATGCCATGTTGCTCCCCATGCACCACAGAATCCGCGCTGTAATACACGCGGTGCTGTGCGGGCGAGCCATCGTGCTTTGTGAATTCATATTTGTCATTGATGAGTTTATTGAGTGCATCCACATCTTCATTCAAAGGTGTAAGAATTGCACGCTCAATGATGTATGCAGATCTTGCAACATACTCAACAATTGATGACAGAGCGCCATACATTTCTTCAATCAAATCTGCCACAATAGGGCCATTACAGCACATGTCATGAGGAATAAGAATGGAGTCTTCACCAATAGAGGGATACACGCGCTCTGCGCCCTCCCCCACACGTTGTAAGTAATCAGCAAATGCCTGTTGCTATGTGGCATTTGCCTGTGCATGCGCCCCACCCTGTGCATGCGCCCCACCCTGAGCCAGCAACCTCTACACACACATGTTGGTGTGTAGCTTGAATACACGCACATGTTGCCATATGCTGGAACAGTTCAAAGCTCCAACGACGACATCTCCCCTGGTGCCACGGGGCACAACAAGCAAAATTTGCCGAAAATCGCCGCCAAACACCACAACTAAGCCGCCAAAGGGCAAGAACTTGAATGTTGGGTTAATGACAGCCATGATGTCTTGCAAAGACCTGTTGACAGCCTCAAAAACATGCCTATGCATCATGACAGCCTCATCCCACACAATGAGCGCAGCCGCTTGCAAAAGTGTTGCCGGCTCAGAGTCCCTACTAATGTAGCATGTGGACGTGTTGTTGAGGCCTTGCATAGGGATCTTGAAACGTGAGTGTGCAATGTGGCCTTCGTCCAGCAACAATGCAGCAATGCCAAATGATGCCACAGCAACATCGACCCGACCTTGTGCGCGCACGGTGCTCAACAAGCAACTATAGAGAAAGGTTTTGCCAGTGCCGCCAAGGCCATCGACAGAAAATGTAGGGCGATTGACAATGGCCACAACATTGTCATAGACAGCCCGTTGCTCAGGGTTAAGTTGCGACACGCGCTCATCTCGCATGGCTACTTGCGTTGCCGCGTCATACCAAGCAATTTCGTCTACCACCACAG
>Ga0209611_10000481_pt1 | contig 59638 bp, 32 predicted proteins | sample S1TSphgellanicum_3_FD_187693 | JGI IMG/M metagenome (GOLD analysis project Ga0209611, IMG submission 187693) | Host-associated microbial communities from peat moss isolated from Minnesota, USA - S1T2_Fc - Sphagnum magellanicum MG (SPAdes) (version 2) | ecosystem: Host-associated > Plants > Peat...
ACGGGAGACTGCAATCATGGGTTTGAACTTGGAGTGGTGGGGACTGAGGACTGAGGAGATGCCTGCTGGGTTACCTGCCTTGCCTGCCTATATATGAAGCTTTCCTGAGTTCTCATTTTCCCATTGAGAAGCTCAGTTGTTCTCAGCATACTTTGGTCTTCTTTCTTTCTTCTTTTTGCTTCTTGTGCTGTGAAGACTTATCAGCGTGATTCCACCTCACTCAAATCAAATCAGCTGAATCTGCTCACGTTTTGAGCAGAGGAGAAGAAGGAAAGATGAAGGGAGCTCAAGCACTCGCGTTGTTTCTCTTGGGTCTCATCGTATTGGCAAGCATTGGCACCGTGCAGGTGGAGGCAGCAAGCCGATCTAGTTTCTTGGCCAGCACCAAGAAAACGCTGTTTGAATGGGACAATGCTCCTCTTCCTAGCTTTGCATGGCCACCCTTCTCGATTCCACCCTTCTACGCATCACCTCCTCCACCTCCTCCCCCTACTCCCTACTGAGCACCACGGATCTGACAACCATCTGCCATGATTCACCACAATTTGCAGGTAGTAGTAATTCCACACTTCAAGGCTCTAGAGTTAATGTCTATTTCCATGTCAATGTCAATGCTGGTTGCTGCACACTAGGATTTCAATCTCTAGAACTGCTTCAGAACTAGTAACTTCCGGATCATCTAGTTCTCAGAAAGCAGCTGCATGATCTCACGAACTCCATTCCAAATTCAATGATTTCCTCCTGAAGGAATGCCAGGAAATTATTAAGTTTTGTGATGAGTTTTGCTTATTTTTCTTTTTTGGGTGGATGGGTTTTCTGAAGATGGCAGCAGTAGGTCATGTGAGTGAGTAAATGGAATTTTTTTGGTGGGAGTATGAAACTTATCAACTATATCATGGTGAGGTGGTGGTGGAGTGCAAGTACTACAACATTCTTTCTTGCAACACCCCTTGCAGTGTGAGAGATGGGGTGGCCATCATGAACCCATGAGGAGGGTGGTCAGTTTGTTGACAGCAGACTACTGATTTCCAGAGTAGTCTTGTTCTTCTTCTTCATGTTTTTCTTACTATATAAGAAATGGAGCTGCAGTAAGTACTACTACTGGCAGCAGCAGAAGCATCAGACCTTTTTCTTGCACCTCAATTCGATAAGTTGAAGAAACATGTTGGGAAAACTAAGGTTTTAAAAAATCTACCGCATCTTGGAATTAAACATGGTGAGTGGTATATCAACAAACATTAGTGATCTCATAAGTTCTTGGACGTTTTGGTGTTGGGAACTTCACGATTTTAAGTCATGACAACCATGTGTATTCATATAGCCATTATTTGGACACAACAATGGACATAAATATATTTTATGGGGAGGCACAACAAATCATTATAGCCAAATTTGTGGTTTATTATTAAAAGATTGATGGAAATTTTAATGAAGATCTAGTTTTTCTTTATAAACATTATTAAAAAAAAATTAAATTAACAATTGGATTTATGACTAAGTTTCATTCATAAATGACAGATGCAACTTGTTGCAATGTTTAATCACCTTGGACAAATCACGTAGAAGTTTAATTGCAAAAGACAATATGTAGCACTTAGTCAAAAGGATAGTCACATCAATATGTGGCTAACACCAACTTTTCATCAATTCGACTTGGGATGGTTATTTGTGCCTAATTTTTATGATTAAAATGTGTGATCACATATGACAAATAACTAGGATATACATGCGTGACAAAAAAAAATCCATTGGATTTGGATAAAAATTGTCCACTAAATGATGTACATGTGGAAATAAATAATGATAATATTTTTATAATAAAAAATAATATAATCATAACAACCACCTAATCTAAGCTAAGTTAAATTAGGGTAGACGATTATTCAAATGTAAGCTAATTTAAAATATGCAACTTAACATTAGGTAGGTAGGTAGGTAATATGCTAGATTTATTTCATTGGTATAAACATTATTAATTTGTGGCATATGGTTCATGCACTTTGAATGTTTAAATTGTAATCCATGAGTAGTCTATTCATTCACCTACCTATATATTTTACAAAATTAAACTTATCAACAAATGAATATGGGATAAATCCAAATGAAAAAAAACCACAACATTATGTAATTTTAAAATAAACAAACCAATCACCATACACTTAAGAATTTAGAGGAGGTTGAATCCTCACACATCATTCCTTTGCTACCTTCCACCTAGTGTTGCCAATGCCACAAAAAAAACATTCAATTTGGTCAAGGAATGAAGAAGTTATGAATTGTTTAATGTAAAGGGGTTTATATTCTTTGGTAGGCTTATTAAAAAGGTTTTGAATTTTGAAGTTAAATTCTTTGGTTGTTGTTCCTTTGCTTTTGGAGTACAAACAAGTTTTGTAAATTTCTAGTTGATGCACCTATTACTTTTTATATAAGTCAAAATAGATTCAAAATGAGGAAGATATGGGGTTTGAAACTAAAGAGGGTCCAAAGGTTTTTCATCAAAAATTTTAAGACTAAAAATATCATAGTCATTTTCCTTATTCTTTTGTAATTGTTTCATTGTTCCTTTGCTTTTTGGTGCTTCAAAATCATTTATAATCCTCCAATTTGAAAATTACTTCACACCCATTAGTGCACCATCCATTGGAAACTTGGATTATGATTTAGTTGTGGATGAATGTGGATGAACCACAACTGAGTTACCAAGGTTATTTAGGTTCCAATTTTGAAACCCTCTTATTTTCCATCACACTACAGAGGTAACTAACTACCTAAATGTAAGTGGGTAAGTATCATGTAGGTAAAATGGTACCAAATGCAACCAATTACTATGTAAGTAGGTGAGTAGTGAGGAATTTGCGGACTACTAGGTAGGTAAGTTTAGGGTTTAGGGTTTACATTGACAAAATGAATAATTATTTTTTTTTCAAAAAATAAATTCGTTTTTAAAATTTTGAAATTATATATTTTTCCATTACCTATTATAATATTGTGATATGAGTAGTGAAATAAGTCAAAATGTAGGTTATGATAATAATTATGATGATTTTCAACATGTCAACTTCATATTTTCACAAGATTATTTTCATGACCTCCTTTTGATTTTCCAAAACTTGAGATCTGTAGATGATGATCACGAATTCTCATGCTTGATCATGAATGAATTCTCATGATCAATTGTTGAATTGGAATAGGTGAGAACAAATGATGGTACATCAAATCATGAAAGAAAGCCAAAACCCACTAAAACCCATCAATTCAACTTTGAGCAAGTAATGTAACATTTTAGTTCTCTAATCTCTCTACTTAGTGTGACTAAATAATTATCATTACAGTTTAATTGAAGACTAATTAGGCTAATTAATTGGAGACCAAGCACTAAAAACCTATCAATTGAAACTTCCGGCAAGTATGTAACATTTTAGCTCCCTAATCACTTAGCCTAGTTGAGACTAAATAATTATCATTACAGTTAATTTTAGGACTAATTAGGCTAAGTGGAGACCAAGCACTAAAACCTATCAATATGAAACTTGGAGCAAGTATGTAATTTTGAGCTCTCTAATAATCACTTAGTGCAACTAAATAATTGTCATTACAGGTTTTTAATTTAAGACTAATTAGGCTAAGTGGAGACCAAGCACTAAAACCTTGGTAAAATGTTTACATACTTGCTCAAAGTATGCCAACATTTTAAGCTCCCCTAATCACTTTTAGCCTAGAGGACTAAATAATTATCATTACAGTTAATTTGAGACTAATTTAGGCTAAGTGGAAACCAATTAGGCTAATTGGAGACTAAATTGATGTTAATACAACGGCTTTTTAGTAATTTATTTTCCCCCTTTTTTTGGGGATGGGGCACACTGGGAGTTCCTGGGGGCCGGGGGGGGGGTAAAACTTGTGACTGGGTTTTTTTACCCTAGTTATTTTTAACTCCGTGGTAAAGAATATAATTTATCTCAACAACGACGTTACGATGACACCTCGTCTCATCATTAATGAGATCCCATAATTTGTTTCTGACGTGGCGTTCTCCCATTGGGTAAAGTACTGACAGGAACAAGGCATAGGTGCGGCTTTAATAAAAGCACAGACAAAGTCTGCGCACAAATTCACTAAATGGATAAAAGTAAAAAATATAGTTAAAAGTAAAAAAGCAAAAGTGAAATGCCAAGTTAATAATATGAGTACTGATTTTATATTCTAGAAAAGAGGTTGACTTTTATAATAAATCGTAAATGGAAAAAAAAATAGAAAAAATACTACTCTACACTCAATTTTTATTTCCCAATAATTTTTTTCCTATTTTTCGAAAAAAAATTGAGGAAAAATTGGATTTTTTTTTGGGGGCTATTTATGTAGCCCTGTGATTTTTTGGCCAGAAAAAAATTGTCCTTTTATCGATTAAAAAAATATTGGGAGAATTCTGTTTTTTTTTAGACTAGTGTAAATTAGACTAATTTTGCTAATTTTCCCACAAAATGGGGAAAAAGAACGGGGGGTTCAATTTGTAAAGGAAAAATAGTAAAAAAGTAAAGAGTAAAATTTCAAGTTAATGCGAGTTAATGTTGTGGGGGAAAAAAACGAGACTAGGTAGATAAAGGGTTTATAGTAAAAAAAACTTCGCTCAGTAACTCTTGTTTTTACTCTGTCTTCCTCGCTCTCTTCCTTCAGAACTCGGATCGTTGGCGTTCTGCGAGCGTTTGTTGCTCTGTCATCGTTCTCGTTGCTTTGTTGTGTTTGGTTTTGTTGTTGTGGTCTTTCGTTGGTTGTTGCTCTGGTAGAGTAGAGAGATGGCGGAGGACAATCGCGAGCGCATGACCAAGGCATTGGACACGATGCTGCTGGAGTTGCAAGTCCCGCGTCAAATCGTTAGTCCTATCCTTCGCAAGCTTCTGCAGGTTCGTTTGTTTGTTCGTGTTCGTGTTTTGATTGTCAGTACCTATTGTTCGCTCATTTTGCTCTTCAATTGCCTTCTTCTTTACAACGTAATTTGCAACAACAGAATCTCGACGGAATTCTTATTTTCTCTTTTCTTTCCTGGATCATTATTGTCATAGTTTCTCATGAGGGACCTTAAAGGATCTTGAGGTATCTTGAGAGTCCCGGTTGATTAGGTGACTTCTTCTTAGAGGTGCTTGCTTTCAGGTCTGGAATTGAGACCTTGGAGGACCACATTGTTCGGGTTACTGGCTGTCTTTTGAAGGGACAAAAATCTTTGCAATTTTCATGATTTTACAAGGGTTTTTGGTGAGAGTGTTTTGTGATGTGAAACCTTATGCAGACTTATGAGAATGAATGGGACCATATCGAGGCAGATGGCTACCGGGTGCTGGCAGACGCCATCTTCCAGCATCAAGAGCAAATGGTATATACTATACACTTGATCACTGCATCAGAAGAAGAAGAAGAAGAGCCCGTTGATGCATTCCCAGTGCCTTTATGAATGCATAGACGTTCATAAAGGCATAGAATTTGGAATGTCTTTGCAATGTCTAAGTTGTGAATGTGATTTATGAGCACTTCTATTATGGTCTGTGCTACTGTTCGGGTTTTGTTTGCCATGCTGTTGCCATCCTTGTATTACCTCTAGTATGAAGTAATGGTCTGGACATTTTGTGAAAGAATTTGAGCTGTATTGTGATATAAAGATTCTGAAACTACAGGATAAAAAGATGTCCCCGGGACCTTCCAGTGTGATGCTGCCAAAAGGGAAGGGAAAAAAGAAGAGTGTAAACCAGGGAGGTTCTAGGAGGCAATGCAGCCAAAGGATTTCCAAACAAATTGTTCATGATTCCTCATCAGAATCAGACAGTTCTGGAGAGGACCATGATGACAGAGAGTATGCACCAAACTCACTTGAAGCAGAAAGGAGTCATGCAGACAGAGGAAATGGAGCCTTTCGCAGGTCACCCCCACGAGGCATTGCCATGCGGGGTGCAATACAGGTATGTGTCTCTCTCACTCTCTGTGTCTGTGCACAATGTATTTGGATGGACCATCAGAGGCTTGAAATGCTTGGCAATTTGGAGATCATAGCTCTTAATTTCCTCTTTGGTTAGACATATGTATTATGCTATTGATGAAGCCCAAACACTGAACTTATGCTTTGGATCCTAGTCTCTTTCACCCTGTGGTGTTGAATCTGTGAGCACCAGTATAGCAGTCTTCTGCATGAGTTTTCATACCCCTGCTAAACTGGCAAGGTTGTTGGAGGGAGGGTTTGTAGCTGCCTGCTAAACTGGGCTGGGTCTTTGGTCACAATGCTATGAAAATAATGAGCCTTTTTGTTACTGAGTGTGTGAGAGAGCCCAGGATACGGACTCAAAACTAATCCTCTTTCTTTTCTGGACACAGAACCGGTGTGGGGAAGGTGGCAGGAGAGAGGTGCTTTGCCAACCTGTGCAGAAACTGAAACAGCCTCTTAAGAAGGCAACAGAGCCAGCTGGAGGCAGAATGGAAGGGGCAGTTTGTGGAAGAGAATTGCTTTGCCAGTCCTCACAGAAATTGAAACATGCTTTCGACGAAGAAGCAGTGCCAGGTAGGGGCAGAGTGGAAGGACCTCCTAGATCTTCTGTTGATGATGTCATCCTGCCAGTGCCAGGTAGGGGCGGAGTGGAAGGACCTCCTGGATCTTCTGCTGATAATGTCGTCCTGCCAGTGCCAGGTAGGAGCAGAGTTGAAGTATCTCCTGGATCTTCTGTTGGCAATGTCATCCTGCCAGTGCCAGGCCAAAAATCTCCCGGCCCAAATGTTCCCACCACACTATGCAAGCCATTAACAGCATTGAGACCACCACTACCCTGTTTACCTTGTGGGGGAAACTGTGTTTTTGACAAGGTGAAGTTTGAGGTGCTGGATGAGGAATCTCCACAAGAAGTTTTCAGGGAAATACCAAAAGAGGCACCAGCTCATCATCATCAAGCAGGTATCTCTAGTCCAGTCTTGCAGCAAGCTCCTCATGGAGTTCAAATAAAAGCTCTAATGGCAGGACAACCAACCGTCCAGAATGATAACCTCATTGCATCCACACCGAAGGTAACCCAAGTACATGCAGCTTCCTTGATTCCAAGCAGAATAGAAGCGTCACATGCTTCAGTAGTGAGAAATGGCATGGTGGGGATAGAAGCTCCTCTGGATGTTGACACCACTGATTTGAAACCCACGATGGTTGGAAAATTGGCACCCATTCATGGTGCTTGCAAAGGCAAATTTCCTATTGATAAGTTCAAGATTGAACGGCTTGCTGAATATCCTCTCCAGAAGGTTGCCACTGCCCCATTCAAGGGAGTGACTGCTCTCATGCAGGTAGGGGTCACTCCTCAAGACAAAGGAGATTCAAGCCACAAGAGAATATTTGCACCAAGTCAGGAAGTTGCAAAGGAAGAAAACTCAAACAAACTCATCAGTGATTCTAAAAGGAAGCTGTTGAATCCTTCTGAAACTGTTGTTGTGTTAAAGAAGCCGAAACTGGAAAGCATTGTTATGAATGAGTTGGTTGCGAGACCCAATCACAAGACACTTTGTAATGTCTTCCAAATAAGCAGAGTGCTTCCAGAAGCCCTCCAAGCCGGGAAGAGGCCTGCTGACTGGCCAAGTATGTCTGTTCCTTTGTATGTGTGTCTGCGACCCCCCTCTCCTACAATGCATATGAAGCCTGGTGCACAGGCCCAACCTCTACAGGCCTCATTTGCAAGAAATCTTGAACATTTTGCAGTACTGAAGACTGAGTCTTCTTTAGAAGAAGTTTCGGTGCCTCTGGTATGTGTCAGCACTCTCTGTCAAGATCAGTGTTTTGTGGAGCCTGTGAAGTGATACTTTAGTTCATGTTTGTGATCACAGAGAGTTCATGATATGCTAAGAGATTGATCCCATAGGTGACCATACAGAAAGAATGGAGGAATCTACCTGTCCAATGTGAGTCCGGCTGAAATTGATGGTTTATTCTGTTCCAGAAAAGGAGCATCTCATGCTTGATTGCTTCCTGACCTTTTGTACTGGACTGTGATGGTCACAATGTGTGTTTTCCAGTTGAGTGCAGCAAAAGTTTGAGACTGGACTGTGCCTGTTGTTTTTAGGAGAGATTGGCTAAAGCAGAGCCCTTGGAGCCCATGAAGGATGTTGCACAGACTATAGGTTCTGAGGATCATTCAGAGGTGCCTCGGGTTACGAAAACTGACAACCTGCAAAGTGGGAACATCCACAGGCAGCGAACTGGTAGCCGAGAGGAGATTATCCTTACTGGTAAACCATTTGCAAATTGAAGTGATATCAATGCCTCAATAACAATGGCTTGTGCTCAATTTTCTTTATTGTGAGTTGATGATTCACCATGTGGAGATGTTGAAGGAAATCGAGTCTTTCACAGATATTAGAAAATACTCCCACATGTGTTATCAGGAGGATTGTCTCTGTGTTTCTCTGTTGGAGTCAACTGTGGAACTTGATTTCAGCTTTTGAGACCATCCAAGAGGGCTGCTCAACAAAATGTGCTAAACTTGGGGGATCCTTCAATGCCAAAGAGGAGAAACCGTTGAATGGCATAACTCCTTCCAGGAGGATTCCTGCTCTTGGTACACATTGCACAAACTTATCACATAACCTGTTGCCATCTCCCAAAGTGTCCACATCTGCAATTTGTGCTCATTGTTGTGACCTTGCTTTTGTTCTCCTGCAGAATCCTCTTTTGAATGCAGTGATAAAGCAGATGTAGCCAAGGACCAACCTTCAAATCCAGCAAGTGAGGTCTCCACTCATTTTGCAGTCCTTTACTTGCAGGGTGTCTCTGAAGATAACTGCACTTTGACGGTCATGCTCTGAGTGAGGATGTACATTTTATTTTGTCTGCAGCAGTATCCACTGAAGTTCAGACACATGAAGACAACCTCTTTCAAGGTTTAAAGAAGGTCAAGGAGGAGCAGCCCTCAGATCCCGCAAATGATGTCTTCAAGTCTCCTGCAAATGGTATGCTACATCTGGTGGTTTAGTTAGGTCTAAGATCAATTGCAAGATCTTTTATCATGAATTTGTGACTCAATTACCATGGAGTTGTTTTGCTGAGCTTTGTCAAATCAATGTCTTAGAAGATGATTGATCTTGTCTTTCTGGAATAGTTGCATCTACCTTGATTCTAGTGATAGGTTACTGCAACCCCTTTGCACTGCATCATAATGGAAGCTTCTTGAGTCTAAAAATTCCGATCTGATTTCTTTTACATGCATGGCTCAAAAGAAGTTATGACACACAAACTCTAGCTTAGATATCTTGCAAATTTCCAGATCACAAATGCTCAGTGATTAAAGTCTAGTCTGGGTATTGAACAAAGTTAACTTCTAAGAGGTTGTCTGTGCCTTGTGTGCCTTTGTTGGTGGGTGAAGGTCTGATGGTAGACATGGAGGAGGCAGGTCATAAATGCAGGAGTTCTCTTGCCGCAATTGCCATGGATTACATGGATTTGGGAGATTCGTCGAGTTCTTTGTCAGAGCCCCTTTCCATAGCAAGTGGTGGCTGCCCAGAGTTACAAAATATTGTTGATTCTAGAGTGAAGGAGGATGTTTGTGTAAACTCTAACATGGGGCTTATGGATTCTGCATCCATTGGCAGGGATGGTGAGTCAAAGGGGGGTGTGGGTCAAGATAAAGGGATGTTGGAGCTTGTCATAAATATAGGCCCCAAAAGAGCTGAGCAAGGAAATGAATCACCTTATGGACACAAGGCTGCATTACAGGAACCAGGCAGTCAAGTTGTACAGGAAGTGCCTGATGGTGTTAAACAGATGAGGCACATTTCCTCTGAAAAAAACAGCAAACCTCCAAGGGGTCAGCGTACAAGAGCCTTGAAGGATCGGGCTTCATCACCCAGCACTAGTTCAGGATCGAGTCAAAGAGCAAACAGAGTTAGACAATTAAATCGAAAACCTCAGTCAGAATCAGAGAGATTTGTTGGGCCTCAAGAGGCAGAAATGTCTGATGAGACTGACCTCAGTAGGGGATCAGAGCAGTTTCCAATTTCTGTTGAAGAATTTGCCAGGTCAAGGTTGCCTAGGGATTTCTTGTATGTATCCCAAAGTATTGTGTATCAGAATGCTTACGTCCGCTTTTCTTTAGCAAGGATTGCAGATGAAGACTGTTGTAAGGATTGTTCTGGAAATTGCCTGGCCTCTCGCTATCCCTGTGCTTGTGCTAGACAGTCTGGGGGTGAGTATGCATACTCATTGCAGGGCACCTTGAGAAAAAGATTCATGGAACAAGAGAAGCAAAGGAGGAGGGCTCCGGTTAGCTCACTTTCTTTCTGTCAGGCTGGCCAGTGCCCTAATGAGCGACTGAAAGGTGAAACTAACCTGGAGCCATGCAAAGGCCATACCCAGAGACGTTTTATCAAAGAGTGCTGGGAGAAGTGTGGCTGTGATAAAAGCTGCAGTAACCGTGTGGTACAGCGAGGCATTAACTGCAAGCTACAGGTATTCTGAATTCAATGCTTTTGTAAGTTTTTAATATTTCGAATACACTTGAACTCATGGTTTCAATGATGCAAACAATTCTTATACTGTTTTATAGCTTTGTAGCATCTGGCTTATCTGTACTGTGCTGTTGAAGCATCCACTGCACATGTAGTTGCGCTCATTTTGCACTTTCTTTCCCCTGAACTTCCAAGCTGCAGGCTGGTCCTGTAAGTCAACTTTTCTCCTGACAGCATCAGCAATGTGGACTATCCTAAATCATCTGATTGCTGCTCCAAAAGTGGAGCAACAATCACATCCCTTTTATGATTGGGAAAAAAGCTTGCTTTTGGATTGTTCTGAGCTGCTGCAGTGTAGTGCAGGTGTTTTGGACTGTGGAGGGGAAGGGCTGGGGTCTTCAAACATTGGAGGATCTTCCTGCTGGAGCTTTCGTGTGTGAGTATGCAGGTGAGATTCTGACCAATTTGGAGATGGATGAAAGAAACTGCAGCAGCACAGCCAATACCAAGCACCACTTCCCACTGCAGCTTGATGCAGACTGGAGTTCTGAACGCTTTTTGAAAGATGAAGAGGCCCTTTGTTTGGATGGGACCTACTTTGGAAATGTGGCCCGCTTTATTAATCACAGGTGTGTACAAGATTCTCATGTGGTTGCAAATCTCTGTTGGGGTTGAGAGGTTGCTAACTTTCTGTTTGTATTGTTTACTGCCCACTAAAATGTTATTCATATCCTAGCTCATTGAAGTTCAGTCAATTCTGTTTGAAGACCTTGATTTTTCAAAGGGGTTTGAAATTCTGCAATGGGCTGTATAGATGTTTCGACAACAACATGCTGGATGTTCCTGTGGAGATTGAGAGCCCCGACCATCACTATTATCATGTAGGTTACATCATTAGCATCTCCTACTGAGTGTTAATCTTCTGTTCACTGCTCAATCAAAGTGGGCCCAAACTCAAGAGTTACCCCATTCCCTTGCATTGACTAAATCTGACATTTTGCATCATGCTCTGATCAGCTATTGTTTTCTTTCTATGTCTCCCTTTTGCTTCAAAACCCGAGTTCCAAGCACTCATTTGCTTCCATCTGACCATCGTGCAGGTTGCATTTTTCACCAGTCGAGAAGTCAAAGCCAATGAGGAGCTTACGTGGGTACATGTCTATTTCCTTGTAGAAGCAATTCTTTGTCAAGTGTGTATATACTATTATTGAACTTGTTCATACTTAGTCATTCATTCACTTGTTATAGGTGACCTGTAGCACCTTGATAGCAAGCTTCAATCTTATGGAAATCTCCAATGCTTCTGTATTGTCTGCTATCGCAGGACTATGGTCTTGATTTTAATGACAAGGAGCATCCAATTGAGGCCTTCAAGTGTCAGTGCGGCAGTCCTTACTGCAGAGGAAAGGAGTAAATTTAAGTGGTTAGTTGTGCTATTCTCCAAAAAACATTGTGATTATATTTGGTGCAATTTTGCAAAACATGGCTGTTTTGGAAAGCAAGAGCAGGAGATTAGAGAGAGAGAGAGAGGACTTGACTGAGTTTTGAGTTGATGAAAATGCCATGTACATAAGAGAAACAATTCTTCATCATTTGAATCAATTATAATTTATGTGACTTCAGCAGTGTAATAGCTGTGATTTGCATTTGACCTGTAATTCTGTGTATAAACATTCCTTGAAAACTGGGTCTGAATCTCAGACTAGAGATCAGTTCTGAGCTAGCTGAATTTTAGCCCAGAAATGAGTGCAGGGATGGCTTGGGCCTGGCTGCACCTCAGATTGATGTGCCTGGATCCAAGTAATTGAAAACCTAATGTACACCTAGCTAGTCTTTGCCATGTCTAAAAAGCTTAATCTTGCAGGCCTGACTGCAACAGTGTGAAACAAGTCAGCAAATTCTAAAGTTGATCCAATTATCTTCATGCCGATCCACTCTTTTTCGATTGTAGAATACATATTGTATCTTGGATGCTTTTCACTTGTCTACTTCAGTTAATCTCCACCCAGACCCCACAAGTGTAAATCTCACTGAAACACTGTAAATACTGTACAGGATTATTTTCCAATTCTCACCCAAGAACATGAAATATTGAAGAGAAGAGTGTAGAATGAGGGACATGTCAAATTCTGCCACAAGGGGCAAATCCTTGTGATTGGCCAATCAGAACTAATCATTTTTCTTTACTGGCCCTTTTGATAGGATGCAATGAATGATGTATCCTTTGCATCTGTATAAAGTCCGAACTGTTGTCCAAGTTATCTATGTTGTTTAATGGTTGTACTCCATCCAAAGTACCACGGTATGTACAACTCGCTATAGTGCTGAGGGTGGAGATGCTGAAGTATATGTTTTGATTGAAGCTTACATCTACTTTTAAGTTGATGGTAATATGCCAGAAAATAGAAATATACTTTCCATTTCAATATGTGATCCTACAATAGGTACTAAAAACTAAGGTCCAATTACTACTCCTAGATGGTAGGTGTAAGATCCGTCCCACTCCTAGAACCATTGTTTGTTTAGGGCTTATTGTAAGGGTCAATTAATGCTTTCTGGTTGGTAAGGCCAATGGATTTTGGGGACATTCCCCAAAACACAGGGGGGGGGGGTTAAGCTTTGAGAAATTCTTCAATACACCTTGTTTTATGTATTCAGTTTTTACAACAACGGTGTGCATCTTTCTTGTGCACAAAACTTTTCTCTTAAGCTACCATATGAAGATATCCAAGAAGAGCTTCTTGAAGTTTGAGCAGTCATGACAAGGTAATAAAAGGGCATTGTTGTCAATCTTACATGCAAATGGCCTCTCGGTGAAGCTCTTGAGTCCATCCAAAACATAGGTATAAGAAAATTCTGGCTGTTACCTTTTAGGGGCTTCTTACAGCTGCACTTGGTAGGTTTAATTGCTTTCCAATCTTCAAAGAAAAACTATACCTTTCGTACATGGAGAAGCGCTTGTTACATACATGTCCCAAACTTTAAAGGAGATGACTGATCATAATTAGGTTTAGAAATTGTAATGCTTTGGTATTGTTGAATTGTTGTTGAATGATCATATTTTGATTTGCTGGATCTTTATCTGGCCATAAAATCGGCTGTCGTATTTACAAGAGAGGAGAGTGAACAGATTTTAATTGCCCATTTCAAAAACAAAGTAGTCATATTAGTCTTCGTTGCAGCAATTTTAGAATGGAGATATGATTGAAGCAGAACTTTGTACACTTTCACAGGGGGATGATTTGATCAGTCTCAGAAGCACTGAATCCAGATAGGTTGGGAGTGGGGTACTCACCTAGGGCAATGGAACCTTGGCACTAATTATTCTTCCATGTAGCTCACCACCATTTACACTAGAAAACAACAAAGTTCCCCAATTTTCTTGCAAAAAAAGACAAAATTTGTCAGAAAAAGAAAAAAGCACTCAATGGAGATCACTGATTGTCCATTTGAACATTCCTCATGTTGTCTATTGCTTGAATCTTTGCATCCAAACCTTAAAAAAAGTCAGGCATGACTTTTGATGCAAAGCTTTTAGCGTGTTTTAAATATGGCCGATTTGCCTAGATGGCTGATTCTGTATGGGTGGGTGGAGGCTGAATTGGAAACTTGGACAGATGCTGCATAAAATACCTGCCTTTACTTTGGATCCCTGTAGAGAGCAGGCCCAAGTGGGGTGGATTCCTTCTTCCAGCCTGCCCTGGAGCTCACCTGATGGTCTCCTCCATGGACTGACTTTCTAGGAGTTGGAATTGGCCCCAGCTGGCTCACCCTCTAGTACAAGAAGAAATGGATGCCAAACATGGTACCAACATGGATTGAAACAAAATGGTACAAACTAACTACCCAACACGGATGTTATGTTCAAAATGTTTTGTGACCCGAGGTGGCTACAGGCATATTCTCTTCAAGTCCACATTGTGTGGGGGGGGGAAGCATTCGAGAGAATTTATGAACACTTCCTGACAGAAATGCCCAACAAAACACTACACAAGAGAAAAGGGATATATTCTACTCCCAAAACAACTTTTGTCCTACCTACTTCTGCTTCACAGCTGAGGTCAGGGCTCTGATGGAGCTCATAATATGGTCAAATCACACAGTAGCGTAGGGATTTTTGCATCATGGGCCCATTTCATTCCAAGAAAGCAAGGAGGGAAATAGTCCCTTCCGTGTCATACAATCATACAATTTGAATGTGCGACTGGTTTTGGGTCTTAGTGACCTTGTTGGGGGGCAGTACTGTGGGCCCTTTGCTCATTCTGGTGCAGTTCAGACTTTGAGCTCCGCACTTTTTTCACAGGGTGCAATGCCTGCTGCCATGGCATTACCATACACTTATTCCTCAGGTACTTTTTGAAGGTATTCTTAAGGATCACAAATTAAATTATATTTTATTTTGGAGGAATCCATGAACAAGTCATTGTGCTTCCTTTCATTCATTATGAGTTTTGTTAATAATGGGAACCCAGTGCCAATGGCAATACAACAGCTGCAAAATCCTCTCAAATTCAGTTGAAATGATGTTAGTGGGGCAATGGCAGTCTCTAGTCTCTACCATAGCTTCTTGTCCATGGACCTCTTCTTTTACTAAAGTTGATCAACTTATTGGTGGATGGCCTATGAAAGCATGAAAATGCTATGGTGTCAAACATGTAATTGCATGATCTAATAATTTTGTTTCAACCTTGAATCCGACTCCACTAGAAGTGCATGGCACAAATAATTTGGTTTGCCTCTTAAGTCCCTCTCCCTCCACCCCACTCCTAACCCCCTTCTCTTTGACAAAGTTTGTCAACAATGAATGAGTGGTTAGATGGGCCCAAAAACTTTTAGAGGAGAGGAGACCCCCTGAAAACTCAAGTCAATTGACAAAGTATCTCATGCAAAAAAGACTTGTTGTCGTTCATTGCATCACAATAATTCAGCTTGCTTTCTGGTCACCCAATTTAAAACTACTAGTGCTTTGTGAGAAAGGTAGATCCAGGATTTAGGTTTTAAGGTTTCGGCCACCCATGTGGCAACCTACAGTAGACACTAAATCTGGCAACAAAGCAATTCCCCAGTATTACAGAACTACAAGGAATACATCACCTCATTCGGTGGTTGGTGAGTACTTAAGTGGAGTTCAAACACAAGCAAGATGTCCAATTCTTCTTCCAATTATTTTCATAATTGGGAAGTTCCTGGGCACAAGCTCCCGGATATGTATATTAGAAGTTCCCATTTATAATACAAATAGGTTGTGGGTACCAAGAATTAACTTCATTTGTGAATACGGCAATTCCTTGTATTCTCACAATTAATAGGTAATGAAGTCTCACTCTAGTATGGTTCTAATTATCTTGGTTTTAAACTTTTGTTGCGTCTTAGTTAGGCTTTTTTTTTTTCCTTCCCCATTTATACATCTCATGTCCTTAGGGGTTCCGAAAGTGACCTAATATGTCTTGATATATATATCCATTTTTCCTAGATTTGCCATCAACATTTCCTTACTAATTAATGGACATATATAGGATTGCTGGAGGATATCAATATGATGTCACATAAGTTCTTCTTCAAAGGTACACATGAAGCGTTAAGGGCCAACCCCCATATGCAAATACAATCATAGTATTACTGGTAGGTAAAGCAATGATGGTCTTGTACCTTGGTGGTACACATGATAGAATAAAATATCAAAAGAGCTTTAGAAGCAAGTTCACACCAAGATTACTCACAATGGCAAAACATGCAATTCACACATTCACACTTTCATCACAAGCAACCACAATTTAAATTTATTTTTGAAAAGAGATTTTGATATTTTGAATGAAAGGCTAATGTGATCAGAAAATTGGGTGTATTTTTGGCTGGAAAGCAAATGTTAAGGCAAACTTGAGTTTTGTTTCACATGTTTAAAAATTACTAATCAAGTGAAACTATAGAGCCTAGTAAATTATTTTCAATGAAAATTTGGCTATATAAAGTGTGCATTACAATAACTTCAATTGTGAACAATAATCCTAATGTTCATCACAAAGTTAATTAATATGAAATAGTTACTCCAAGTAATTAATATGCAATAATTAATTGTCAAAACTAACATGCTTTAAACACATGCATATGGTCTCCCAAATCCAACCTCACTAAATTATTTTTTAGCTTTACAAAAATTTCCCTTCAATTTCAAATAAAATAAATAAGTAATAAGCACTAAATATATGACCCATAGTAGAATAGAAATATGTGACCCAAAAACACATTACATATAATACACACATAAGACCTAGAAATATATCATTTAGAAAAATAAAAACACATGACTTGGCACATATGACTCATAAAAATTAAACATCTACTGAAATAATTGGTGGCTACAAGACCTAAAATACATTATGCTTCAGATATAGTAAGTTGTTTGTTGATGTTAATGTAACTATTAATAGTAGTTGGTAGCAAGTTGCAACATGCATTGTTGTTGAATGTGTCCCAAAATGGTTATTGCCATCAACATGATTCGAGTGATTTGGCTATTTTTTTATTTTAACATTTTATTTTCTTCATGTTTTTAGCTCTATTGTTTTCCTTATAGGATGTCACATCATGTGATAAAGTAGATAGAAGAATTAGACTTAGCTAGTTTTATCTTTTGTCATGCATTTAAATACAAAAGAATAACACCAAGATGGGTGGAAGTATCATTAAAAAAAAACCCTCCATACTTATATAGATCTAATAAAAATAGATCTTACAAAAATGGATGCTAAATTCATGGTTGGAATGCTTTTTGTTTACTTTTCAAATTCACTTGCTTTTGATTTTTTGATAATCAAGTATCGTTATATAGGTGCCCATCCACTAGAAGGTTAAAAATTTATTTGTTCGAACATACATAATACATAATTTACAAAAGCTCACACAAAATAAAATAAAATTCATATTTATTTGCAATTTTTTTCCAGTAAGTTATAAAACTATTGAAATAATTTAAAATTTGAAAATACTACTCAACAATGAAAATTTATCTTTTTTTTATCATTCAAACAAAAACATTAATGCATAAAAAATTCTATGATGAGTTTTGTTTGTACTTTACATTTGCTTGCATCTAATCTTTGCCAAAGTACAAATTCCATATGCTTCCACCTTTTAGTGATTAAAAAATTATCACACTTGTATTTTGGAGAGTAGTACCCAATGTAACTTCAAAAAAAATTGGTAAAGTGGGCCAATCAAAGTGGCTCCTTTTAAAAAAAAAAAAACTTTGTGTGCATCCCACCCCTCTAACTAATTAATAGAAGCAACAAATTATATACACCTTATACTCCCCTTGTATGGACCGAGATCATTGGATTGATACATGGCCATTTGCTTGACTCAATGCCCATCTTCCCCAATGAGCACTATATTTTTTTTTCCTTAGTGAAATTTGGCTATTTTTCAAAGGACAAAGAAATTGGGAAATTTTTGGAATTTTTTTTCTATTGTAAACTCGACTAAAATTTCTTTATGGGTTAAAATTCCCCAAAATTTCGATATGATATATAAAATAATAATAATAATAATAATAAAATTATTTTTAAAATAAAAATAATATTTATAAAATTAATAAAATAATAAATAACTGACATGGGCACTGACCTCCTCCTCTCTCGCTCTTTCCTTCCTTTTCCAGTGGCCATTTTAGTGGGGGACAAACTGGCTGTGGCGCAATGGCCCATGCAAGCATGCAGTCCGGAATGATTGAGGAAGTTAAGCGAAGTCTAATCTGCGGGTAACTGGGAGCTCCTCCAGCGCCAGTCAGCGCCACCTCGTGAGAAGCTGGTGATGTGTTGCGCTTTGCGGCTAGCTAGCATGCAACTGCTGATCATATCCTGATTTCAATTTAGAAACATGGGGCTGCAATGATTAATCCACAAAGGGTTCCGAGCTGCACATGAAGAGCAGCTGAGTACAGAATTTCTATAATTTACACATCATAATTGGGTCGTCACGACTTATACAATATAGTATTCTAGCGTCGAAGAAGTCGTCGTCGTCGTCGATCGATCGATCGATCGATCGATCGATATTGCAAGTTCCCTTATTCTTCTTAGGATTTTTTTTTTCGCCTTTCTCCGAGCTTGATCATCAATTCAGATCCAGTCTAGATCTTCTGCAGTTGATTATCACTCCATGTTTTCATTTTAAGTGCGAACTCACACGGTGTAATTTGTTGTACCATGTTGTCTGTTTGTTTCTAGAGTAGAACAATTTTTTGGCGAAGCCAGCGTGAGGTTGATAGCAGCACCAGCTGGTGGTGTTTCTTAATTCTTACTTGTAATTTTAGCTGTAGGTTTCTGTCGGCGATCATGCAAGAATCCCGACGCGTAAGCTTAGTACTACAGAATTACTGAAGTTCGTGGACGTAGGCGGGGCGATTTTTGACCATTTCTGCTTCCACGACGGCAATTTTGATTGGAATTGTTGATTTGAAGCTTGCACACTAGTAGCTGTTGGCGAGGGGGAAGTTTTGTTTACAGATTTATCCTGAGCTCCAGCTGCAGCTCTGAATGGTTTTTGGAGCTAATTCAGGTCGCGCGGGACATTACCGAGCTTTGAACCTGGATCTGTAGATTCTGTACTTTCCTGCTGGTGTTCAAACTGTTCGGGACTCACACAAACTAAGGACTAGATCCCGCGTATAATTCCTGATTACTTGGAATTGAAGCCAAAGGAATCGAGCTGCAGAAAATGTTGTGGATCGTATAAGTCGAATAAGTGGAGCCCTCTCAGGTGACTGATCTGAGGTTGCACATATTTCTCAGACCGGGACTCCTCGTGAATTTCATCAGTCAACGATGCAGGTCGTGTCAAGAAGACTGCAACATATAACTAGTTTTCTTGCTCCATAGGAAATTACAGTCCAAGGGAAAGCAGTAGAAGTAGGGGCTTTGAGCATCAGAATGGTCGTCGTTGTCTCCTCCCAGAAATCGACTGCAGCTCATGAGTCTGGGAAATGCTCAAGCAGAAAGCTGCAGCAGCCGGCGTCTCGAAATTTTGAGAATCCTTCGAAATGGGCAAGCAGCAACGTGAACATGGTGATAGGATTCGCAATCCTCCTGTGTGTTTCGTTGCTGCTTGTCATCTTCTCGCAGAAAAGCACTTCGACTGGATTCGCGTTCCTGGCGTGGACGCGGCAGCTAGTTGCAGGTGATCGCGGGCAGCAGCTTGAACATTCGATACGATCTGCAGCTCGGCGCAACACATTCCTTACGCTGGAAGACTCTGATGCATGGTACTGCGGTGAGTACAGACGAGTACAGGCCGCTGGATCTAGTCAAGGCCGAAGTTTTACCGACTGGCTGCAAGCGAATGCAAGCGACGAGGAGGTCATGTGCGCGGCACATAGAACTGCAATGCAACCGCTAGCGCCAGGCACACCACGAGTCGCTTTCTTGTTCATGGTACGAGGACCCATTCCTTTGGAGCCCTTGTGGGCAAAATTCTTGAAAGGAAACGAAGAGCGTTACTCGATCTACGTACATGCGGCGAATTCCAGTCATTCCTATCACAACAACTCCATTTTCTATCAGCGACAGATCCCGAGCAAACCACTAGGACGTCTAGCCGCCAGCATGCCGGAAGCTCAGAGAAGGCTACTAGCATACGCGTTGCTGGACAACACAGTACCCAATGCTTGGTTCTCTCTGGTTTGTGAAACCGCCATTCCCATCCGCAGCTTTGGGTTCGTGTACTCGTATCTGATGAACTCGGAGCTGAGCTTTGTGGAAGCTTTCTTCGCTTGGGAATGGTGGCGACAGGGATGGACAACAGAGAATCCACAACTGCGTGATGACTTGATGCGTAAGGGCGAGGCTTGGTTCTCTGTGCACCGCAGGCATGCGGGTTTGATTGCAGGCGATTTCTTCGTTTTCCCCAAATTCAAGGAGCATTGGAGAATAGGAGGCATAAGCGCGGAGATTTATTTGCCCACTTTACTCAACATCATCGACCCATTAGGGATCGCAAACCGGTCCACCACGTACGTGAATTGGACGGATCCCGAGACTGGATCTCACCCCATTATGTACTCCCGTGCCAATCTCACTACTAGCCTCTTCCTCACGATCCAGAACCAGACGCGCAATACCGACGGCATGTACGCGCAGACTAGTCGCTACTTGGGTTGGGATAACGAAGAGTCTTGTGTCTACAACGGCATTGCTAATTGCTCTTGTTGGCTCTTTGCTCGCAAATTCTCTGGAACGCCTGCCGATGTCGACTCCCTGCTAGCTAATTTTACAACTACTCTCATAGGATCACCCTCCTCGGAAAACAGCAGGTTAGATTAGCTAGTTAGGGTCATCATGTGGAGGTAGTCCACTATAGAAACACTTCTAGCATGAAGTTGTGGACAATCTACTTGGACTTCACCATGCATGCTAGCCACCATGTGGGTACAGCTCTAGGGTTATCATGTGGAGTTAGTCCACCATAGAAACACTTCTTGCATAAAGTTCTGGAGGATCGACTTGGGCTTCACCATGCTAACCACCATCTGGGTAGAACCAGCCATTAATGCGTCCCGCCAATTGTTATAAGCTGGCTATCACCTGAGACGATATGAGATCTAGATTAATCCATTCAGAAGTTGAAATTGAAAAGCTCAGACATGTATGTCTTTAGCAGCTAATCCCCATTCACTAAGTGGTACAGTCCATTTTTATCATAATAAACTCCTCTAAATAATGATGAAAATTCATGATGAACTACTATAGCTCCTCCAAAGCTTCATTTCAAGGCAAACTATGTACACAAGTGTGTTCAACTTATGTGTAACATCAGTTCAAATTTTGACAAGAGATCTATATAAAGGTTCAAATAGTATCATTCCTAGAAACAAGCAAATTTACATTATATGTTAAAATCCCCCCCCTTTATTCCTTCAAATGCTCGATACTCATAAAAAGAAAGGTGATAAAAGTTAATTCCCTTCATAATTTTTAACTCCGTTACACTCCTTTGCCAATGTGCTAAATAATTTGTTATTAAATAGTTCAGTTGAGAGGAGAACTCTTGGCACATGTGCAATCAAAGGCACTAAAGCCATTATTTTATCCAATGGTAATGAAAGTCCTTTGACTCAAAATCATTTTTTATTTTTCCAACTTGGCTTGACCCATGTTAGAGGAGCTCCATTGATGGCATGCACAATATATTTGGATGAAGTGTAACATTTATATGTTAGTTTGGGTTTAGGGTTAGAGCCAATATGGACAAACCAAACACTTCATATGACAAGAAAATGTGATTTTTCTCACAAAAGGTCAAGGCTCATGACACATGGCTGAGATTATAAACTTTGTGATTTCATTCTTTACAATGTACAATATGTGGTGTTTATTTTGACACATATTATATTAAAATTAAAATTTAACATTAAGTTATGGCACTTATGACCCATATGACCAAATACAGCCATAATCTACATGAACTAAAACTATTTCTTTGATACTTGCACCACTAACCCAAGTTCTGACATGAAATGCTACTAAGAAGGCTACAAGTTATGTTACATACTGGGAACATGGGTGCTATTTTAACATGCATCCATTAACCTTTGTTGGCTTTAAGAATGATTGCAATTCCATTGTATATGAAATTGGCTTGGTTTTTCAATAACACAATATCAAACATTAATTTATGGAATGTTATGGTGGCGAGTATGGATGTGAGTGAATGAACACAAAGGTTTATGAATATGAATGAATGTTTTGGAAAATGTCTTTGTGGTTAAATTTGGTTATCTTGCATATCTTGACCCAAGACTAAATAAGGGCCTCTTCAGGAGTCTAAATTTAACAACTTCTGGGATAAATGTAGTGTCTCCAAGGCCTCTCTCAAGAAGGTGAAGGTGCTAGTTCACCCTGGCCCTCATGAGGTAACCTTATTTGCAGCCATTTACATTGCCTCCCAACTAAATGAAATTTACATTGCATTTATTTTGCTCGTTGGTGGATGGGTTTTTTAAGTTCAATGTCCTCCTACATTGGGTCAAGGAGACTGACTAGTGTAGAAAGCATCCTTTATTGGCCCTACCTCCTTTAGGGAGAGACTACCCAATTATGTAGTTTTCATTTAGTCCCGCATTTTAAGCAATTATTACAGGCGTTAATATGAATTCATTTTCTCACAACTTAATGGAACATTTCTAATTTTAAATGTTGCTAGTTTTGATTCTCCAATTCTTGATTTTGAAAGGAACTATAAGTTTTGGTTTTTTTAGGTTATTCCAAGCCTGTGTAGGGATGACACTTTTGAATGCACTTTTGAGAATGATTATCTTGGATTTATAAAATTTCTAATTTCAAAAAATTCCTCAAAAAATTTGAAGCTTAATTCAATTTAAGATTAGGTTTCATTCCACTTCCTAAAAATTATTTGTAAAATTAATTATGTTCAACTAGTGCACATTTCAAAATGCCCAAGATAAAGATTTTTTAAATTTTGTATTCTGTACAACAGTTAAAACTAACAACTTACTTCAAAAGTAAAGCTTCATATTTTCAAAAAAACTTGCATTTATATAATTAGAGAACTTGAATGTGTTTAAAGAGGCATGCTGTCTTGGTGAAGGTTTGGGTCTTAGTTTCAGCAAGAGCTTAGTTGCATGGTTTGAATCCAAATCCAATTGTGAACATCCAGTCTAAATACCCCCAAACTGGACCAAGAATTGGCTAGAGAACAAACTTAGTACCTCGATGAATGGCAAGTTCAAAATTGCTTTGAACTTTCAGTATGGAGTACTAAGTTTGTTCTCTAGCAAGTTCTTGGTGAGGAAGAAAACAGGGCAAAAAGCTCCCAGTTCAAACTCAAAAACCTAGGAACTACAAATATCCTGAACCTATCTATTCTCTCATTCACCCATCTCCTTGCACAACTTGTTTCATTTCATGCTACTCGTGATAGGTTTAGTTCCTAGGTTATCTGATTTTGTTTTTTTAGGGCTCCCCATTGTGTGTTTTGTGTTTTCAAGTGTTGTCTTTTGTTTGAATTTTGTTTGAACTTCAGTTGTTTCTTTTTTCTTCTCTTGATCCCTGGTGAGGTGTTTTTCCTTTATTTATTTATTTATTTAGAATTTTACAAATATGCAGGATTGAGGGTGAGTCTAGCCTAACTTTAGCTTTCATTCCTGTGGTTCTGAAATATCAAAATATTACCTTGTTTCTGATATATATATTATCATGGTTTTTAAAAATGAAAAATAGACCAAAAGGCTCCTCACAAAACTGCAGATTCTTTGCTGAAGAAGCCTTGTGGTTCTTTGAGGTTTCTGAAATAACCAAAACTGACGGTGCAAAAATAATTTTTTAAAAAAAAAAAATTCCCTTAGTTTTAGTTTTAGTAATGAAAATTTTCACTTAAATTTCCTAAAAACATAGTGAAAATAATTGGTAATGTTTTTGGGAGTTTTTCCATGCATCCAAAGTGATGGTCATCCCCAGGAAGATTTAGCCAAATCTGGCTACAAACCAGACACGAGAGGGTGCAAATTGGTAATCATCTTTGTAGATTTCTGGCTGCATATTGAAATCCAAATATAGAAATCTGGCATTTTCTTAGATTAATTTTCCATTCTGGAATTTGGCAATGTTTTGTTTAGTCATGACATTTGGCACTGTGAAATGAATTTTATTTTATTTTTATTTTATTTTATTTCCAAAAAATGAAGCAAAAATAGAAGAAATGATGTTTTTTTAAGGTTTGTCTCCCCCCCATTTTTAGAAAGAAATTTGAAAAAATTAGCCAGAAATAATATAAAAGGATGCCTAAATTTAAAGGCTTGGACCATTATCACCAATTAATGCCCAGATCAATGATGCTACTACTACACCAAGAAACTCATTAAAAAAAATGTTGATTCAATCCTGGTAATTGAAAACCTCCAAAATCATTTCATTTTCAAAATTTGGATTTTGAATATTAATTTTAGCTTAAGTTCATGCAATTTAAGAAGCCCCAAAAAATAGCTCCAAAAAAAATCACTTCATTTTCAAATTTATCAATTTTGAATTTGGCCTTAAATTGACGAAATTTCAACAAGTTTTTAAAAAAATTTAAAGCCTCCAAAAACTCTTCAATTTCAAAATTTTGATTTTCAACTTTGGCCTTAAATTGACGAAATTTCAACAAGTTTTTATAAAAGCCTCGAAAAACTCTTCGATTTCAAATCTTTTGATTTTTAATTTGGTTTTCTGACGAAATTTCGCGAGTCAAGAAAAAAAAGAACGCTGCTTGAAGTTTCCAGATTCTTAGATTTTCTGACATTGAAAATGGGACACAGAAGAAGAAGATGCCCCAAATTTTGTGCAGAATTTTGCGCGTTGTTGCGCATTTGTTTGTTGGGGAAGCAAGCCCAAGTGCTTATAATAATTTTCCAGATTTTTGTTTTCAAGTGCACTGGATCTGCGATGTGCGCCGTGCGCCGATGGAACGAAGTTTTGGGGATCATCTAAATCTGTTCAATATTCAAACACTAAAATAAGCAAAACCGGATTGCTGCTAACAACTGGACTTGGAAGCAGGTTTTCTTTTTCTTTTTTCCTCGTTTTTTTGTTTTTTTTTCAAATTTGTGAAAACATTTTCCTTTAAGAAAACACTACTTGAAAGCAGGAGTTGAGTGTTTTTTTCTCTTTTTTTCGCGTAATTTTTTTAATATAAAACTTGGTGAATTTAATCCAATGAATTAACAGAGTTTGGTTTTGTTGTTGTTGTGTTTTTTTTTCAAGTTTTTGATACGAAAAATTTGGCGAATTGTTCCTATAATTTAGCACATTACTCAAATTTAAAGTAGGAAAAAAAGAGAAAACTTTGCCAACAAAACGACAAAAAAAATTCATAAATTCCAATTTTTTATTATTAAAAAAACACTGATGAGAATCAGCAGTGCAAACTGGTAGATCAAGTTGAGAGAGAGACACGCACACGCACACAGAGCTCTTGCTATGATCATCTTTTCCCCATTTCTTTAGATCATGAATGTGTCGAGAAGATGGCAAGATCATGACAAGTACAAGAATATAGTTTTTCCAACAATTTTTTGAGAATTTTGAGGATGTTAGCTTCCGAGTACTCACCCTAGTTTCTAAGATAGAATTTGCAGTGACGATCAGGCCTAGCAAGGGATGCAGCGGCGGCCGGGATACGACTTTCTGCTTTTGTCAAACAATTTCAGCTTCTTCCTACATGAAGTGTAAGAAGCAAAACAGCAGTTTGGGTATTTAGGGTATCAGTAATTAGGGTTTAAGGTGGGAAGTGGCTGCGCTAGATCACTGTGCCAATGGTGGTCATGTGTCAGAGATTTGAGGAGTCTAGGAAATGCAGCAATCGAAGCTGTTGCACAGTAGTGATGGGATTCGCAGTCCTGATGATCCTGTGCATTTCGTTGCTGCTGCTGTTGCTGTTTCTGAGCACGATTGGTCGCGCTGGATTCCAGTCGACGTCCACAGAACTAGTGCAGCTAGCGTTACAAAGATCAGCAGCAGCATTCTCTGGGCCTGAAAACTCATTTCTGGCGCTTGAAGACTCGGACGCATGTTCCTGCGCTGAGTTCCGACGACGAGGAGCAGCTGCTCATGGGGGTGCGGGATCTTCTTCTAGTTATATGAATCGAAGTTTCGCGGACTGGTTGCAAGCTAATGCGAGCGATGAGGAGGTGATGTGCGCAGCGCATCAAGCAGCACTGCGACCTCTAGCTCCTGGTAAACCGCGAGTCGCCTTCCTGTTCATGGTTCGAGGACCTATACCCCATGAGTCCGTGTGGCGACAGTTTTTTCAAGGACACGAGGAGCTTTACTCTATTTATGTACATGCGGCTGCATCCAATTCCAATTCTCATGAATCCTTATACCCCAACAACTCCATCTTTCATCAGCGACAGATCCCGAGCAAGCCACTGAGTCGTTTCGGGATCAGTATGACGGAGGCTCAAAGACGCTTGCTAGCGTATGCCTTGCTCGACAACACAGTACTCAATTCCTGGTTCTCTCTAGTTTGTGAATCCTCGGTCCCGGTTCGTAGCTTTGGGTATGTGTACAACTATCTGATGAACTCGGAGCTCAGTTTTGTGGAAGCTTTTTTCGCATGGGAGTGGTGGCGACAGGGATGGGTCACAACTGATACACCACAACTGCAAGATCATGTAATGCGTAAGGGCGAGGCTTGGTTCTCTGTGCACCGCCGGCATGCAGGTCTGATTGTGGGCGATTTCTTCATCTTCCCCAAATTCAAGGAGCATTGGAGGGAAGGAGGAATAAGCGCGGAGATTTATTTACCCACTTTGCTCAACATTATAGATCCTTTAGGGATTGCAAATCGCTCAACTACTTACGTGAATTGGACTAATCCTAGTACTGATTCTCACCCTGAAACGTATACACGAGCCAACATCACAGACGAGCTTTTTGTGGACATTCAGAACCAGAGACGAAATACACAAGGTATGTACGTTATGGGTACTCGCCACCAGGACTGCCATACCCAAGACTCCGGCTGCATCTACAATGGCGTTGCCAATTTCTCTTGTTGGCTCTTTGCACGTAAATTCTCTGGAGAGCCACAGGATGTCCAGGCCTTGCTACATCATTTCACTAATACTGTTGTACCTTTAGGGTTTAGGGTTTAGTCCCTTCTATTCTGACAGTAATTAAATTTGTTTTTAAAATAAGTGTCGATTTTCTTTTTTTCTCTCAAAATTAGTTGCTCACAATATTATTAGAATTATTCTTAAAGTTGTACTCAGTCCAAGCCTCTTTTTTCTTTTTCTTTTTTTTTTCCCCTGTTATCTGTAATAACAGAGTTCAAAAAAAATTTGCAAGCAATAAAACTCAACATGAGATTGTTGAATTCTGATATGATTTGCATTTAATATAACTATTTTGATAACTATATTCTTTTAGTTGCTCATCTCCAGATTTGTATTGGGAATCATATCCAGATTTTAAAATTTTAATTTTTTTATAAAAATTATTTTAAAAATTAAATCCTCTATATGACACCCTATGTAAATTAATTTAAAAAATTAATGTTCATTTAACAATTTGAACTTGTTTTGAACCTCTAATGAATAATTTCATCCCATGTTTCAAAAAACATTTAAACAATTTTGATGTTTAAAAATATTTTAAAAAACATTTTGATGTTTAAAAATATACTTTTTAAAACATTTGTTTGACAATACTATTGATTGTCTGCCCACAAGCTTGGTGGTGTGGTTTTAAGTGTGCAAAATTAAAGATCTTAAATCAAATTGTAAAGATGGATGACTTTCATCTTGGAAGGAAGGATAGTCATTCTTGAAAGAATGGTTGTATTCCCCCAAGAAATACTATTGTGTCATTTTCCACCACCATTCTCCAAAGAATGAGTGTTCTTCCTTCCCACATGAAAGCCATGCTAAAGATGAAATTCTTAATGGTGAAAACAAGGAAAATACACAAATGCTTGTATTCCTCAAGGAACACACAAACCATTTCCCAAGAATGGTTGTGCTCTTTCTTGGATGAAAGCCATTAGGACAAAGATCTTCAAGATTTGAACTCAAGATTTCCCTTTTTGTGAAAGCCATCAACCATTGTGTCACGCCACTTTCCTTCTATATATATAATATCTTAACCATAGGTAACATAGTCATCATAACTGAGGGACAAGGGAAAAAAAAAAAAATTAATTAGTTCCTCATCAAGCATCCTTGCAAGCATGTGTGGTTTTTGCAATTTTTTAAATTCTTATGTTCTTGAAGTTCCCAATGGGTTCCCCAAGTGTGTTCCCAATAACACCTCACTTTATTCCACATCCCATGAATGGGTATTTGTGTGGCCACCTTGTTTGGAATTAGGGTTTCCTCATGAATGATGTGTCTAGCAATCTAGATACCTACCAGTTTTAGGTATTAAAATTGATGGTTCAATCTCAATCCATAGTCACTAAATGATGTATCTAGCAGCAATTTAGGGTACTAGGTACCTACCAATTTAGGTGGGTTTTTACACAAGACTCTGAATATCGTCTAATAAGCTTTGTCCAATGCACTTTCAGGCTTGTCTTTTTGAGTCTTAGGTGGGTTTGTGTTGAATTGCATCACATGATTTTTCATGTTTTGCATGTTTTGCTATCGTGGGTGGGTGGAATTCAAACTCCTCGGTAGGGAAAGTATTAAGATGCAACACTGAAAAAAATTAATCATATTTTTTATTTAGCATATGCACATGGTCAAATTAGTCAAACCTTCTTGCAAAACCAAGCGACTTTGTGCAAGGCCAAACATTATTGATCACTTTTTGCATCAAACAATGCTTCGTAAAGGGTGTTTAACATCTTCCAATTTTTATTATTGTTGGCAAGTTCTCTAATTTGAACTATAAAATCCAAGGAATTTAATTTCAAGTTTTTGTGACCTACACTTGAATCAACACCCATTTAGTGGAACTGGCACAAGAATTGAACTATAGAATTAAACCTTCCAAAAAACAGCCTTGCCCACAACTTCATGTTCTTCAAGTAAACAAGCCAATTTTTTTGAAAAGTTGGCAAGTGTGCTGAACTTTATAAATTATTGATGGGTTTTAATTATTTGAAGAATTTCGTATACTTATATAGTCCGCAATTGTTATTTTATTTTGTGAAACTCCTTACCTACACAATATTCGATCTTGGGGAGTGTGTAGTGTGAACATGAAATTGAACTCAAGTTTTAAACTAGTATAAAACTATTCATGACCGATTGGGCACCTATGACCAAATAGGGATTTAGTGAGTTAAAATATGAGCAAAGGTTTTTGTTTTGCATTGATGATCATTTTGATGGTTGCCCATGATTCAATGTCCATTCAAAATTTTATGTGTTTGTAAATTTAAGGGCTACAAATCAAATTTGGGATAAATTTGTTTGGGAATAGGTGTGTGATTGGGTTTTTGTTAAATTGGAGTGTTTCAAATCACAACCATTTGTGATCATTTTTGGGATTTTCTTTGTTTGGTGATGGGGTCCAATGTGATCACAAATTTCAGACCTTAAGCACATAAAATTGCAAAAGCTTGACAAGTCATTTTTTGCACACAATGATAAATAAATTGGCCAATTTTTTTCCTTAGACGCCAAAACACCAAATAGTTTAACTAAAACCATAAACACTAAGATAGCTTTTGGATACCATGGGCACAAAAACTAACAAAATGTATTACTTGCATTTTCCCACTATAGTTCAATGCATTTTTCTCACCAAAAACCACTACGTAGCAACAAAGCAAGGTCACAATCCCATTTAGCACAACAATCCTAAAGTAAAAAAATATATTCTTCTAAGCATGTCACATCCAAAAAAGATTACAAGTTGGGATTAGGAAAAGAAATTTGGCTACAATTGGGGTCAAGAAAGAAATAGAAGACATAGGCCATGTTACAATTGAGATCAAAAAGGAAATAAAATAGACTTTGATGCAATTTAGATAAAGAAGGAAGTAAAAAACTAAGCTACTATTGTAATTGAGATCAAGGAATATAATTAGATTCCATTCTACTTGAAATCAAAGCTTGAAAATGTAAAAATAATGTAAAAGAAAAAAATTTGAATGGCATAACAATACACAATCAAGTACTCAAAATACTTATATTATCGTTGGGTCATATTAGTAGTTTCACAAATGTCATATGTTATAGTAATAGCATGAGTCATATATTTCCTTTTCTTTCATCACGATGCACCTTGAAATACATTCCCACTACTTACACATCAACAATTGATGTCAATTTACATTGAAATGATTTTGCTAAATTTTGTGAATGATTTGTTTTTGTGAGGAAGTGAAAACCTATACAATTCAGCACTACCCAAATCTAACACAGTTTTTAATATCTTGGTCAAAGTACAAGAAACACCCCTTAGTATTTAGAGGTTGGAATCAAAAGGAATAAGGTTGAAATGAGGGCACCAATGCGAGAAAAAACACCTAATGCTACTCTATGACCTACTAGGGGTGGACCACTAAAAGATTGTTCTACAACAAATCTCAATGTGCCAAAGAAAATGACATAGTGGGGTTTTAAGTCAAGGCCATGAATACTAAAAAAATTAAAAACCCACCTTAGTAACACAAGATATAGGGCAATCCTAATCTACCACAATAACATCACAACAACCCCATTATGCCATAATAACAACAAATAATTCAAGGAAGAATAAGATGTTGCTTAATGCATCTTGACATAACAAATGGATAAATCAATAACTAGAAGATGCCATGGATGTAGTGGTGTAAGGACATACTTCTTTGAAAAAAGTTAACAAGTTTTGGAACATCCCTTTAACCTTGCTATTACATCACCTCAATGGTAGAACCAAAATAAGGAAAATGGGTTTGTAAGGTGTGCTAATAAAACCAAAAGATGAAGCAATAATCACTTGGATTTTAAACATGCAAAAGGTGGGCTTATCCATCACCCTTCAACTTGAGTTAAGGTAGTTGAAGTTACACAAACTAAACCCACACCATTCAGTAATGGTATTCCAAGAATTGATTGGTGGTACTAGTTCAAATGAAGACATCCAAAAATTAATATACGAATTGTGAAAAAACCAAAATTTTAAGGGCACAAAGGTTAATTAACCAAGCATGCCATACCTTTTACTTCAATTTGGAGAAATTGTACACACAACATAAATACCTACCAACCCACATTTGGAATTGAAATGAAACAAATGTTCAAATTGGGCTTCAATTTTATGCTTAGGTCTTGGCTAGGCAAGGTTCATGTGATGTTTACAACACCATCCCCAAGTCTGAAGAATGGATACTTATAAATTGTGTTAGTAATGCAATAGGGGCAACTTTGCCTACTTTTTACATTTTTAGGGGTTCAAGGATGAAGGAAAACCACATACTATTTAAACAAGGAAAAAAAATGGATGACAACATACCTTTTGAGAGAATTGTTATCTTTTTTCAACATATATATACTAGGGGGGATCATTTCTCAAGAGAATTACCATCTTTTAACCCTAAATGGGCATGGGTCACACATCACAATAAAACCATTTTAAAAAGCAACTAAAATTAGGCTAGACATGGTAACTTTACTTTCCCATACATCACATGTGTTATAACCATCGGTCATGACCTATTTCAAACCATTCAAAATGCATTCAAAAGGGAGTGTGGCAAAAAACAATTATTTTGAACCAAATACGATCACATTGGCAAGATGGGTGGACAAAGCTTTTGAACATTCCTTGAAAAAGGAAAATATTACATTAGGGTTTAAGATATGTAGAATATGGCCACTAAATCTTATTGCCATGGCTAGAAAGTTTGGTCCAAATGAGTTGTTGATTACATTATAAAAAAAGGATTATGAAAATGGTTTTTTAGATGTAACAAATTAGGATAGTGATTTTAAGGATGAAGTTGAAGTTGCCACAAACCTATTGAATATTGCAAGGATAACACATCCAATAGCTCTTAACATGGTTACATGTTCTTCACACACATTTCGTTATTACATAATAGTGTCATGCAACCCTACCACCAATGCAAGCAACCAAAACATGATCAAATAATGGTGAACTTGGAGGATCTTAATATTGAATTAAACAACTTACCTATTCCAAATCAGACCCAATAACCTCCTATAGTAATTGACTTACTATCATTGCCAAGATTGCCAAGAAGGAGAATCCATGGCAAAGAGCCACTAGTACATTATTCCATGTCACATGTGGTCACATACAAACTAATATTCAATAGTGTTGAAGCAAAAGGCAATGGACAAAAAAGTTACAAATAAAATTAAAAATTTGAAAACAAAGGAAAGGGAAGAAAAAAGGTTCAACAATGTTCAACATACAATTACATAAAAGGAGTGAATAGCTCAAAAGAGCATTGAAAAACAAAATAGAACTACATTCAACTAGTCATGGTCTACTATTGCAATTGGGGTTGTTGGAGAAAGGTTCCACAATAATTTCAAAGTAAGGTTTCAAGCTCATCTTTTAGATTATATGGGGTTCAACATAGAACTCACATCTAAACAACAACAAATTGTTAGATTATAAAGGATGACAAATATGTGACTTGCTAAACATGTTCCAATAAGGTTGGAACCATGTGCTCAACAAGAATAAGTGAAAGGGATGGGGACATGTCTATGGTGGGTTCTGGAGCATAATTAATCCTAATAGCAATGGTGAAACAGGAACTTTAAAAGGGTTAAATGGAAGGGTCTTTAATGGGTTCTACAACATGATAATGATCAAGTTTTGAAAAAAAATGGGGAGATAATTATAACAATAGGAAATTAGCAATTGCAAGAAGAGAAAGTGGGAAGGAAGATCGAAGGTAGCTCAAGTTTATGTATAATGTAAGAGGTTAACAACAACATGCACTACCACCAACTTCTAACAAGATGGAATCTTGGAATAATGGTAGCATCAGTAAGAGTGATGAAAAAATGTTGCATTAGAAAGAAACTTGAGAATTGGAAAAAGGTTAAAGCTCAGAAAGAAATAGCTACATTTGTAATAGCATGAAATCAATAGATGCAAGAAAAGGAAATGGAAAGAAGATCAAGGGGGGCAACATTTGAATTAGGAGCTTGAAACTTTGATTCAAACTTTGTATAATGCAAAGGTCAATAACATTAGCAACAACATGTGCATAGCAATAGTAACAACAACAACATGTGCACAACACTAGCACAATGTGTTCAGCAACACCATCATGTAGGAACAAATAACAATTCAAAACATAAATCTAAAGCTTCCATCATCTCCATATCTAAAAGGAGCCTATAACAAACATCAAGAGTTGTTGACGAAAATGTTTTTTGAAAATCTTTTGCAAACAAGCTATTAAAAAAAAATGACTATGTAGATTCTTTTGTAGAAGAATTATTGAAGAATACGGTGGAAAAAAAGATTTTTTTTTTTTACACAATAGATGAAGAATTGATGTTTTGAATTTCTTCAAAAATAACTCATCACCACATACACAAAAAGATAGAGAAAAAAACATGAACCTAGGAAAAAGCTTGTGTTTTAAGTGCTAATGAGTACCATGAAAACAACACCTTGCACATCCTTCCCAAATGCAATCACTTTTTCAACATCTTTTGCATCAACATTTGGTTGTGTTTGCATTCCACTCACCCTTTCTATCATGTGAATAATATATTAACAATAATCTTGCATGTAGCTACATTCACACTTCGATTTATAATCCCCTATGCTTGGGTCAATAATGTTGTGAAATAATGTCTTAGTTTTTGTGACTAAATGCCCCTGGTATTAGACTCAACACCCCAACAGTCAAGCCTCCCAACAACAATGAAAGCATTGATGGAATGATCTTCATTATGGCTTCTCTCATGGTAGGAATTGCTATCAATCCTTTCATTAAAGCCTACTTCCAAGGAGATGTTGCTAACCAATTTATGATTGATGTAGTAACAATCGGAAACTAGAAAATACAACATCTTGGGTATTCAAAAAAGTAGTTGTAAAATATGAAGTTCTTGCAAAACGATTTGTCTTTGGTTTTAAGGAGCATGCCTATTCCCAATCAGCTAATTGAAAGAGTCTTTTCTATGGCCTTCAATGGAGTGCTCACAATTTTGAGGAAGAGGAAGAACAATAGGAATAATATTTTTGTCACAAGATGTTCCTCCAACACAACAATCTTCCAAGTGATTAATAGAATGAAAGGAGGCCTTTGCAACATGATCAGTTCCTAGGATATCTTGTAGTAATGGAAACCCAAAAAAAAAAAAGAATGAAGGAGAAGAGGTTGAGAGGAAAGGAAGTAGAGGAAAAGAGATCATCATTGTCTAAGGAAAGAAAGCTGCAACTATGGCAATTAGAATGTTTTTTTTTCACATTTGGGGAGAAATAGAAGGATGTAATGAGATTGCTCAATGTGGCATTACATTGATTGTTGATTTTTAGAATGTCTAAGGGATTTTTTATTTTAAAACTCAAATACATTAAGTTTTTTCCTTGTTAATGATGAAATGAATATCCTTGCATAAGTGTTTGTTCATAGGGTGTAAAGTGCATGAATTTAGGAGTACTATGTGTTCTAGGTTTACTTTTCCAAATGTTGAGAACCCTGCCACTTTGGGGGGCCACAAGTTTCTCATTCCAACTTTGAATTAAGTGTTGTAAATGCCTACTAGTGACTTGTCTTCAATTTTGCATATTTATTTGGGGACCATGCACAAAACAATGTATGGTTACCAAACCTTGGAATTTGAATTTTGAAATGTTCATTCATGGATAGTTCTACCTTAATCCAAAAGGTTTTTGAATTTGAAAAATGTGCCAAAACCATGACCACATGATTTAAAATTTTGAAGAACCATCCTCGAACCTACACATGGAAAACCTAGCAAAAACAATCTAGTGTCAAAACAAAATCTAGGTGTAGACGTTAAAAAGAAAAATTGACAAACATTATATGTTTATAGTTTTTTTTTAAATTGAGATTCAATCTCAACTTAAGGTCTCTACTATTGTTGGCTAATTATTGATAAAACATTTGCTTATCAACCCAATTATTGAATTTTCAATAGCATAATTGAATTTTCAACTTTTAATAACCTACCCAAATTATGGGGAATTTCATCCACGTAGTTACCATAAAACCCTACACATATTTATGACAAAAACAAAATAAAATAAAATAAATAGAATCGACTTATAACCTACCTTACCCAATAATTTTTTTTTCAATTTTGTGATGTTGCTCAAGTAGAGGTCATCCATAACTATGTTTGGCCAAATTTGCTGATATTCAAAATATCAAAGTAAAAAACCTTAAGCACCCTTTCATATTGTAGGCAACTGTGGCAATTTTGGGGAAAAAAATTAAATTCCTTTTCTTGCAATTCTTTAAATAGGGACTTTGTGATAGAATATATATTTTTCAAAATACTTTTCTGAAAATGGAAAAAAAAATCAACAAATAAATCATTGACCCCTCCTAGTCAATATAACTTATGGTTTTCAAGGTGAGTATTTGAGAACCAACCCTTAAGCATAAGGGATGGTTATTATATTAAAAAATGACCGGGTAAATTCATAACCAGAGATATGACATTGATAGTGAAATCGATAATTGATACAAGAGCACCCATGAACAAATTAATAGAATAAAAAATAGGTATACAATGTCAAGCATCCCTAGAAAGACTTATTAGTATCACATTTTGGTGATTTTTTGCCCAAGAGAAAAAAAAAAAAAACCGATGTAGCCAAGTGAACAAAAAGTGTGATTGAATGTCTGTTTACCCACAAGCTTATTTTATTCACAAGGGAAAATTTTCTAGTCACTAGAAAGGACAACATGGGATTTTGAATGTTGAAAATAGTCTTTTAAGAATGATCCTTTTTATAGATCAACTAAAGAATAAACAAGGTAGATCACCTTCAACAAGAAGTCATTGTGGTCAAGAGTACAGGACAAGATGCAAAGTCTCATAAAGTTGCATCTTAAAAAGAGTAAATTGTCTTTGACAACACGAGGGAAACACAAAATAATGCAAATGGGGGGAGTGTGCTTTAAATGAACTAAGTAGCAAAATGAGTCTACAATTTGTTCAACTATCAATAGACCCAAAAAAAAAAACACGTTTCTAATGTCATTTCCTAGAAGAAAATAAAGAAAACTTCCTAAAGTTCTCTTGAGTAGCATAATTGGTTGAGCGACGAGATCCTTTAAACCCCAATGAACCTGAGGGAGACCAAATTTTTATATTTCCTTCAAAATTTGTTACAGTAATAATGGTATTACTTAAAGTTGTTGATCGAACATGAAGACATTCTCAAGGTTTCCCTAAAATAAATTTGAAAAAGAACTAGAAGAAGCACAAACTCTGAAGTTTCTTGCACATACCTGACACTGACACAATTGGAATACAATTCTTTGCAATATCACAAATCTAAATGGATCAACAACCAGTTGAATCAATAGGTTCCTTACACAATCTATCAAGCAATCCACCCCAAATGTTATATTCAAATCACATGACATCTCTGTTCTAACATCATCATCTTGACACATGATGAGCAAAGAGAAACCCAACAAAATACTAGAGTGAGGTATGTGCAATTACCAATGCAAGACCTAGAATTCATCTCCAAGTGGCCATCATGCCCCTTCATTCTGCTCCTTGCAGCAGCACCACAATTGAAAGCATTAGAAGAATGTGATGTGCCCACGGACCATGGGTAAGCAGTAGGTACAGGGGGTCAACCATGGTAGACCCTATATCTCTAAAAAGACTAAAGTATTCTCACATAAGGGAACCAGAAGCTCCATCTCTAGCTATTATCAGGTTGATTCAAACTGAGTAACTAAAGAGAACCGCACATTCCAGGACTCCTGGAACTCATGAACTTCAGGCATTAAATTCAAAATCCATGAGTATCCAAAAGATAACATCTTTGAGGAAAGTATGCTGGGTGTTGTCAGCTGCAACCAATCAAGCAACATTCCACCAGTTTAAGTTGGTAACCAACAGTACCATTGAGCTTTCCAAGCTGTGGATATAATTTCCAAAGACCCAATCTGCTGCTCATTACCTTTGCAAAGTAGACTTCTCACAGATTCAAGTCTGTCAGCTGTCCATGGTGAACAACTGACTTAGAAGAGAGCTCAAGCCTTTCAACAACTTGGTCACTTCATATCCAAGCTTAATAGCAGCTGTTGGTATTTCTGGTCAGATGTTTCCATTGTAGTACATTGAACATTTCTCAACTGGGAGAGGCCCCTGCTTGTGGAGTTTCAACCCTGTCAATAGACACGGAACCAGTTTCTTCGGGGGTAGCTACATCAGCCTCTGTTGAGCCCCCAACATCATGCTTGCAGAGAGGGCAAGACGCATTGATTGCAAGCCACTTGTCAACACACTCTACATGAAAATGATGAGTGCATGGCAGCTCACGCAGCTCCACATTGTCCTTGTACTTGCCAAGGCAAATGCAACACACTGCATCTTCTGGTGAGACCAATCTCTCCTTGTCTGTTCCTGCGGCAACCACTCCTCCTTCCCCAAGTCCCTCACTATCTGACTCATTTTCTTCCTTGTTGATTTTGGTGTCATTTGCACCCTTGAGTTTGAACCTATAAGTCGGCAATGCAGCAATTGCCTCCACAGAGGCTCCTTTCACTTGCCTGGACTCCTCCTGATAACCTAGAAATGTGATTATGCAGGGCAGGCAGCAGCAGATTGTTGCACACAAAATGAAGGGCATGGCATACCCTATACAACTGAATGTAAGGAACACAATACACAACCTGCACCAAACGTCAGTAAGATCATTAGCAAAGCCTAAACATGAAAGGATGATCAATAATGGACCATGTTAATGTAATGTAAAGGAACCTTGCACAGCTTCCTCTTCATATAGAGAGCAATACAGGAAATTTAAGTTCAGGAACATTGCCTATATAAGTTGGGAGCTTCACTCGATGATGAATGGCCACCAAATACCCAAACAGTGCCCACCACAAACCATACCGCAAAAAAGCAGTCAAGTGCAATCTTAAATCTCTCCACCATTATCCCAACCCTGCCAGACCACATTTCCATTTCAGTTGTTCACATCCCCATGATACATATCTGCTTCTGTACTGTGTCCAGCATCCAAAGACAATACACCATGATCAACAAACTACTGACATTGGTAGTCAATGCCTGTTTCCATTAGGTGTCAAAACACGAACAGTGTTAAGTACATGGACAACACAACCAAGAAAGACAAATTACTGATGTTGGTAATCATCAATTCATTAAACATGCATCTGTGAATGGTTTAAGCAGGAAAACATTGTGAGATCCAGTGTGGGAAATGGCATGGTAGGCAGAGAAGAGGTCTGTGTGAGAAAAGCAACAATTGCCTAAATAAATACCTGTCAAATCCATTTGCAACTCCATTTAGGTCACTCTGCCTCTCCACCTGAGATTCTTCATCCCGGTGCTCTGGAGTTGTTGACAAATAAGAGGACTGCCCAGCCTCATCTGTGGGCACTGCTGATGGGGAGGTAAAAGGGGGAGCCAGTGCATCCTGCTCACGGGCCCGTCCAATCCGATACTTATAACGCCAGTACAGAAGTGGTAATGAGGCCAGGCAGCCTGCAGCATAACCAGCAACCCATGCAGACAAGGGTGCCTCTGGCTTTTCATCTCTAGAGAGAATAAGAACAATAATCGAAGCAATAATCTGACTAACTATGATGACAACTTCAAAAGTTATCCAAATCCCCGAGATCAAAGGATTTGCACGATGCTGAGTGCCATAGCTGTTGGCATTCCCTGGCCTTGACAAAGAGCTTGCCACATTTGATGTGAAAGATGCCTGGGCTTGCAGTGATGAGCTGGGAGACAAGCTTCTAGATGGAATCCCTCCTGCCACAATTGCCAATCAACATAAGTAGGATTGTCCAGCACAAACAAAATGTTCATGCTCATTTCAGGACAACAACAGATAAAGATTACTTCATGAGAAGAAACATTGTGCTCCTTGCCTGTACGTAAGGAAAACATTTTCATTCAATGCAGGAAATCAAATATAAATACTCTTTTGCAGCAAAGTGGAAGCTATTGCTAATATGGAAAATGAGCTAAAGAAAGAAACAGAATTCAAGCCCTGGGACACCAATCCTAACTATCTGAACTCAGTGTGTAAGCACCTTGGAAACTCTTGAAAGTTATATGGTACCTGAAAGAACCCTTTCTGGCTGAGGAGCAGATCTAGAGCTCAGGCTACAGTGACCATCACTCTCAGAACCTTCAGGAGAGGGCACAGCTGAATTCGAAATTGGCAGAATGTTAATCACATGCTGGTGATCACTGGAGGCTGGATTAGCCATTAGTAATGGAGAGGAGTCACTATATTCTGATTGACGGTTCCAGTCCTCGTGCTCAGCAGCCATGGAAAACTGTCACACAATATTCTTAATCACGTGCTGGGTGGGAGGAGCAATGCCTCATGTTGACTTGTCTTCTCTGAACTGCACCAACATGAAGAACACAATTCCTCCAGACTTAAGTGCCTAAACCCCATCAGAACAGAACAAAACTGTTTCTTCACAATTGCACCTTGTGTACCTTTGATGATCAGATGAGGAACTTGAGACGCCCTTCACCAGACCTAAATCAAGTTACTGCTCTGTACTCGCCACTAGCTTAGGAATGATCGCTGCATCCCCAAAACCACCACCTCGTATCTGGGGATGGAAGGGGCAGATGTCCAACTCAAGCAACCACTAGAATAACAGAGAAAGCAGATGGCTAACTGATGGCTAAATCAGAATAGAGAAGGAACCAAGTTCTAACTTACTCAATACAACTCAAAAAATGACCAATTTTCGTCTTCTGCAAAGCTGAGCAGTGTTAACACATCTGCAGAAATGCTGTCCTCACATCAAACAACTTGAAGAGAGTATAATCCAACAAAGTGACAACAGAGAGAATCTCTATTTCTCTTTTGAAACCCACTGATAAGATTGGTCCTTCCAATCTGAAGAAAAAAGACTAGAGACCAGGGACTATCATTAGACTTGCTGCTCAAGCTCAATACACAAAGCTTAGACTTAACACATCAGACAACAAGAGACCAGATTCAAGGTGTGAGTCAGTTCAACTTAGGTGCTGCTGCAAAACTTTGCTACCAAGAAAGAATGCGAAAGAGGGCCAAACTTTTACATAAAACCCTAGACGACACTCCCCGTGTTGAACTTACTTGATGCACAAGTTCATTGGAGTGCTGTAATTTTGGCAGTAAAGTGGGCTACAGACGGATCGGAGTTCAAACACTGAGATCTCCGGCAATCCTAGATTGGAGTGATTCTCCTTTTCCCACTGTGCTGCTCACTAGACTACAGCCCTAAAGAGGCCATCATAAGACGACTTGTTGCGAATTTTCTAGCGGCAGGACAAAGAGAGACCTCCACAAGTCCTATCACTTAGCTGCCTCTGTGGGATTCCCACGGCAGCATATCCAAAACGGAGGATAGTCAAAAACCCTCAGTCCCTTCATCTTAAGCAAGCGAATTTCTTTTCAAAATAAGGGAATAGGCGTCGAGCTCCAAGACCAGACTCCAGCTGATAGAGTCCGAACATACACTGCGCGGCCTTCATTAGCATACTGTAGAACAACTTCCTCCCGAGAATGATTGACAGCATAAACTGGTCAGATTCACGTAAACACAGACCAGAAGCGACACGGCAAATCGAGAGAGGAACCAGCAGGAAAGCAGTAGATACAAGATGGCCAAGGGGGGAGGGGGGGGGAGTCAAACGGTCAGACAGATCTTCACCTCATTCCAAAGACTCGCCATCCTGCTCCTCGTATTCCCCTCTTTCTTTCTCTCTCTCTTCAACAACTTCAACAAGCACTTCCGCTTGTCACGCAATTGCGGCTTTCACGCGGACGGTTGCCAGTAGCGGAGAAAATGAAAAAACAAAGAACTTACAAGAACAATACTTAATGCGGAAAGGGGAAGGAAAACGAAAGAAAACGCAGCAGGTTTCGAAGAAACTTCAGAATCCCAAACGCGAAAAGCGGTTTTCCCCGGACACTTTTGTCATAAGTACCCTTACGCTCTTCTCGTTGCAAATGCGCCAGTGTTCACCTCATCACGACAGGAGTCCATCGGTCAGCGGCTACCGTGTCTCTCGATCGAGGCGGAGTGTGTGTCACACACTGTGCAGGCGTTTCCTGGCGAGAGAGACGACCACCCATACCTGACCCGAACCTGAAACCGAACCTCAATTGCAAACCCGTACCAGAAACGAGCCTCATATGCGACCTCTACCGCCTCCCGAACCAAACTCCGGGCTTAGACAGTCAGTTCCGAACCTAATGCGGGCCTAAATTTCGCGGCGTGCGCGCTTTCTTGGCCCGCAGGCTGCCAGGGGAGACCCCTCCACCCAAAAACCAAATTTAATAAATAATTAATTTTCTAATTTTCTAATTTTTTCAAACTGAAAAAGAAAAAAGACTACCTATAGCCACTATTATTACTGTGTATTTTTTTGACCAATCCCAAAAATTATTTACCAATTTTATAACTACCTATATATATAAAAACCTAGTTCTTAATTATTCCAATATTGCCAAGAAAAGCCACTTCACCAATTTGAAACCTATTTTTGGCTTTTTAAATAAATAAAAATAAAAATAAAAATGATAAACATGAGTATTAATTATAGTAGGCCAATATTGACCCAAGTACAAGATTCATTGATTTTTTTTGCCAAAATATGTTACATTTGACAAATATAGAAATTAGGTATATTTTATTAATCACTTCCTACATCCAAAAGTCTAATGAGTATAATAAGGATTTTTTGGTTTGGTTGTTAAGCTATTTTTCTCACTTTCGATTATTTTTATTTCCCATAAATGTGGTTTTGTATAAACAAGGTTTCAATTAAGTAATTGGTTGTTTTTTAAGGGTTTTTTTTTTAAAAAAAAGGTTGTTGAGCATTTAACCTTACCCTAGGGTTAGTTTGGTCATTAAAAACTCTTTAAAACAAATGAACCTCTGAAATGTTTCAATGGCATACAAGAGTTTGAAACCCTAACCACAAGTTTTAATAATTGGTCATTTGGTTTTAGGTCATCATTAAATAATTATCCTTGAATAAGGGTTTTCTTTTTTTTATTTATTTATCCATCAAATAAAGGTATATTTCAAAAAAAAAAAAAAAACCATTAGGTTAGAGTCCGAATATACCAACACATTTTTTTTGAGAAATGGGTAAGGTCTTGATGTCTCATATCATATACCCTTTTTGGGATTAAAAAATGGGCATGCATTTTCTAATTTTAAAATGAAAGAAAAATTTTACATTTTTAATTTTTTAAAAAAAATCAAAGGTCAAATGTGAATGTCAAATTTAATTTGAATTAATATAAATACTATGGGCATGAAAAGGCACTTGTATCATGCAACCCTTAACCATACAAAAGATCATGCAAAATCTCTCATGTACCAATATTTCAAAAAAAATTCATCATTAGAAAGAATTACACATGGATGAAAATGACAACATGGATGATACATAATACTACACTAATGAAATTGACCAAATGATGAATTCAACATTTGATAAAAAAGAATTACAAATGGTTGAATTGATTGAAAACATGGCCAATAACATAAGTTTGATTGATTTTCCATCCTTAAATGTAATTTCATTAACATCATCAAATTTTCATTTTCAATATGATTAATTCTATAAGTGTGTTCAACTTCATCATGTAATAGGTTTCATTGATGTCATCCACCAACTCATTTTTTGCATGTCATTAAAAATGTTTTGTTATGTTGAAACTTTCATTAATATTACCAAGTTTCATCCGTGTCATTCATACCACCCATCTTGTCAATTTCATCCATACAATTGATTTTCATGTGTGATAAATTTCATCCATGTAATGTACAATTTCCTTGTATTAAATTTTCATCCATTATCATTTCAGCCAAAATTTAGGTTCATCAATGTAATTAAATTTTATTGTGCTTGTGGTTTTACTCTAAATTTGAATGTACATGAATGTGTTAACGAGAAGGTTATGAAACTGTCTGTTAACAAGAAGGTTATGAAACTTTTCATCCACCTACATGAGTGTTATGGGGGTCGCTTTCAAACCTCCAAACAGAAGAAGAAGGTTATGTCTGGTAACCAGCATCCTCTCGTCTGGTAAGTATCGGCCCTTACCGGCATAATAAGAACTCAACATGTGTTAGGACTCCTTCTTAAGGCACTCGGATTAGGGCCCCAAAATACTAGTGCTCCGTTGAGGAATTAGGGTTTGGAGCTCGAGGGTTTGAAGCTCGACTGTTCTTCGTCTGTTGCAGAGACACACGAGTTCTTTAGGTCGTGGTGGAATTCCCTGTAGCGGAGCAGTTCATGTGAAGATGGCGAAGAAGAAAGTAGCGGACGCAGGTCAAAATGTTGCTTCCAAGGTGCGATTTTCATGTTCTTCTTCTTCTTTTTGTCTTTTCTTTTTTTTTTGTCCTCCCTTTCCCTGTCCATTCCTGTTGTGTTTTTCTGTAATGCTGCTTTGGAGTTTACTCAAAGAGGAAGAAGGATGTAAGGATGTCTGCAATTTGCTCTGATCGAAGACCTGCGATCCGTTTGCTTCCCTCGTTGTACGAAACTGGGGAGTGAGTGAGAGCTTTGGCTGTGAGTTGTTGTCTCCTCTGTTTTCTGCACATGCGGGAAGTCGAGAATTGTAGCCCTGATTCGTTGGTTTTCTGTCAATGTCGATACTTGCCAATGCAAATGATTAGAAGGAGATATGGAACTGAAGAAACAGCTAGCTCAAATTTTGGCTTGTGAATTGCAGAAGAAAGGAAAGGAGATTGACCCAGTTCGTGTGTTTGCGGAAAAAATGAGAGATCATAAGGAGCTAGAGTCGCGGTGGGCAGTCCTGCAGGAGGCAAGAGTGGAGTACTTCAAAGGGAAGGACTTTGTGTCACTCCTAAGAGCTCATCCCGAGCTTCTGAAACCTCTGGCTATAGAGTCCACTACTGAGGACATGGAAATGGAGATTGGAAACCTTTTGTTGAGGAGAAAGCTGATTGTGCGATGCGATCGTGTACTGAAGACAGTGCGGCCAGGCAAGACGAAACTCTCAAAGTGGCCTGCTCGCATTGAGTTCTTCCCAGTATGTCAAATTTTCCCTTCAGAACCTAGATTGACAAAGAGCTGAGGAGTTTTTGCTCATTGCTGTTCAGGATCTTTCATAAAACCCAGAGGCTCTTTTCATGTACCGACAAAATTGACGCTTTCATTGTCATGTTGTTAAAATGCAGGAACAAAAATTTTCAGAAAAGGATTCCTTTTTTGCATGGACCTTTGAAAGGAGGAGGCCACTGTGGCAGACAGTATTGTCATTTCTTGTCCCCATTGTGACACTTGCTTGCTGTCTGTTTCCAGTGTTCCCTCACTGGTGCAAGCTTGGGGTTCTCTACTTCTGCCTAACGTTACTTTCCCTCATTTTTGGATTGCTTACTTGTAAGTCTTGTCTAACTGTACACACCATGTCTCTTATGAACTTGCTCTCTGGCTCTCTAGGCTACAGACAAGTAACAACACCAAATGTGGGCACTGGACATGTTATCCAGGTCGCATTTCTCTTGCTAAAAGCAGAGAAGTTTGTAACTGCCCGTGGTATATTGCATGCCGAGCATTTCAAACTTGTTATTGTTGGATATATAACTTTCTGTTGAGTCCAGACCAGAATTTATTTTCTGTGTCACAGTTGTTGAATCCTAATTGTTCTTTTGTTCATGAAAAAGGAATTACAAGTTGTGGTACTTTTGTCCTGGGTTCCATGAAGGGATTCTAATCTGTCTGTATTTGCTGCAGTGCGGGCTGTCATCTTCGGAACAGTGTGGCTGGTGGCTGGAAAGAGGATATGGTTTTTCCCCAATATTCTGGCTGAAGAGGCCTCTCTCACAGAACTTTTTCGGTTCTGGCCAGACCTGAGCAAAGATGATGATCCACCCCCCAAGTGGAGTACTAGGCTTGCATTTGGTGCTTTGACAGGTGTGATTCTTTGGGTGGTTATTCGCCATGGGCCCAATGAGGCCTCACGTGCAAGGTCAAGCTTTCCCCTCAACATTTATCATGTTTGTGATCTTGCTGTCTGTGAGCTGTTTATTCTTATCATTTTTGTTCTGGTCTGGCTGGAACTGACATAGGGGTTGCCTTAAAAGTGGTATTGTGGAGTTTTGTCTGCAGTCTTATAGATATGTCTGTGAGCTGTTCTCATTTTCATCCTGTGAGCTGTTTTGAAGTTTGACGATCATATATCAGCTTCCTTGTACAATGCCAACTAGTTCAAGCCAGAGGACTGCTAAGCTGAAGCCTTTGCTTGTCTTTGAACTTGAATTAGTAGTTGCACTTGCATAGTTATAACTGAGTATCCTACTGACTAAGAACACACTATCTTCCAAACATTATCACCATCTGGTGAACAATTGCTAATCAACATGGACAATCTGGTAGACTTCCTCACAAGAGTTCTTTAGGTTGGTGTTCATCTGTCAGTTGTACACTGTCGCTAGGTAGTCCCTGGAGGAACTGTTCCAGTTGGAGGGATGTCTTGGTCTATTTGCTTGATTTGTTGTTTGCACTTCTGACCTCCATTGAATCTGGTTTTGCATGAGTTGAGTAATTCACCTGTGGAGATGCAGGTTTATGGATTTCTCCATGTTCTTCAGTAAAGAAATTGCACATTCTGAGGTTTTGGGGGGGGGGCTTTGGAACAGATATCAAAGGAAGGTGTCAAACATCATTGATGAAGTTCTTGTTTGGAAGCCCAAGGCATTATCTGTATTCACTGCTCAAACAGAAGAGGCATCAACACCAGTGCCTCCAACAACACCAATATACAATGAAACAACAGACGTTGGAGATATTGAGCCTGTGGTTTATGACAGTTCACTGGAAGATGGACAGAGTGATGTGGAGTTGCAAGAGGTTGCAAATGAACAGGTAGATGTAGAAACCAAAGACATTTGAGATAACAGTGGAGATTCTGCAGTACCTGGTGAGGACATTTTACCCAATTCTGAAAGTAATGGTAATGTTAGTCAGGTGAGTTAACATGCGAGAGTAGTGATAGGCAGAGTAGAGAACCTTGCACCTTGATTTATGACCTATTTTGCATTTTCTCAGTGGCCAAGCCATGTGCACCGGATACTGAATCTTACCAGCAGGAAGATTATCTGAAACAATGGAAGGGAATATGATGAGATGTGAACACTGGAATATTGTGTCTCAGGTACAGGTTAAAGAGAAAATGTAATATGTTCTTTTCATCTGATCAGATTTGTTGAGTTGCACGTATTCCATGCGCCAAAGTTTTTTCTAGTATTTAGTGTACCAATCCAGACCAATCCATTCAATAAATTGAGCAGTTCCCCAAGGTTATAACTGCATGATTGGCAGCTTTCTTTCTGTCAGGAAGTGGCTTTCTCTGTGACAGGAGTTTTTCCCACTCCTTTTCTCTTAAACTGGATCTTCTTAAAGTCCCTTGTGAAAGCATGCTTTTTTGCAATCATTTTTTCCTGGGGTTTTTTCTCCGGAAGAATCCTTGTGGCAGAATTCCAGACTGCCTGGAACTTCAGCAATGCTAAATGGCACCATCTCTGAGGTCCATTTGGGTGGAAGACACACCCAGTCTTCTGAATATCCAGCATTCCTCCTCCTCCCCAGAATGAAACTTGGGGAGGGGCATGAGTTTGTGTACTTAGATGCAAACTCAAACAATTAGAACCTGCCAATTGTTTGTTGTGATGGTAGAGCTTGTTTAGCTTTCAGAAAATTCTTGTGAAAATTTGGGTGTGGGGGGACTCAGGTTTTGGAACTTGCCAATTGTTTGTTATGGTGGTAGAGCTTGTTTAGCTTTCAGATTCTCATGAAAACTTGGGTGTGAGGGAGCTTGTGTTTTGGTGAGAAAGCAGAATTGTTGGGATGTGGATCTTGTCTATCATGAAAACTTAGGTGTGAGGGAGCTTGGGTTTTGGTCGGAAAGCAAAATTGTTGGGGATGTAGATCAATTCTATTGGAACAAATTGATCATTGGTGTCCTCCAGTATCAGCATGTGACTTCAAGGTGTGTTGGACGAGAGTATGTTGCAAGCTATGTATGGAGGAAAACCTTAGGGTGGGGGCATTCCTCTGCATAAAGCAGTGGGCTTGATTTCCTTATTTTTCAATGCTTTGTGTTGCGATAGACCAATGGCATACTGCATCATGGGCATTGGAAACGTCATAGTGCAATTAATTTTTAATAATGCCTCCACACTGATTGGGGGGAGGGGAGCTGTTGCAGTTTCTAGCAAGCATATTTCAACAAAGCAAAATCAAGCCCAGTGTATTATGTAGTTAGAAGCTCTATTGTCTTCAATTGTATGGTGTATGTTGGAGAGTATTAAACAATTAGAAGCTTTTATATATGTGTGGAGTTGGGAACAAAAACAATAGGGATTTTGGCCTAGTGTTCAGGTATTGGGTCACATATTGAATGATTGAAACAAGCTGCAGCATGCAATGGTTCTACGGGATTTGGCCTGGTGTTCAGGTATTGGGTCACATATTGAAGGATTGAAACAAGCTGCAGCATGCAGTGGTTCTAGGGATTTGGCCTAGTGTTCAGGCATTGGGTCAAGCATTGAAGTGTTGAAACAAGCTGCAGCATGCAATGGTTCTACCTTTATGGCATTTGAGTGCAGAAACGTCTAACATTGATTCATGTTTCATTGGTTTTCCTGCATGGTATAGGTTAGATTTTCAAATGTCATGGCAAGAGACCTTACCATGTCAATGCTCAAACATCAAACAACTCCCATCTTGTAAGTATACATTCCAATCATCAAAATAGAAATCTAGTTGTTGAACTTAATCCAGTACAAAGATATTTCTTGGCAATATAATCAAGCAATAAAGATAATCCCAACTTGTTTAAATGGCAAATTCTAACAATTATCAACATAATATGGTAAATGGAAAATGTAAGACTTTCATGTGCATTTAAAGAAGGTTCTCAAGAGAAGATTTATTTTGCTCGCAATCTAGATGGTCAACAATACTAGGCCATTTTTAAAGAATGCTTATTAAAGTGATATAGTGAGAAATATGTTCATCTCATAATTATAAATGGGGGGAGTGAAATTTTCAAAGGAATTGAAATTTTGATAAGTTTTAAGTGCTACAACTTCAAAACTGTTTTTTTTTTTTTTAATTCAAATTTTGGAAAAAATATCAACCCATTGTGTTGAACGTTTCAAAAAATTGACCAAAACAAAAAGTTGTGCACTCTTCAATGTAGGTCCAAGGCTATCGCACTTGTTGCATTAGAAAGTGGTTCTCTATTGGATTTGAACTTTGATCCATAGGTTCACATACATTCAAAAGGTATATTGCATAATTACACAACTTTCTCTCATTAATATATATATTTATTTATTTATTTATTTTCTTATTTACATCTTGAAAATTCCCAAATTCCATAATCAATGTGCTAAAATTAAATCCTAAAAATATAATTAATTATTCAATGATTATTTACCAAACACAATCAAGGATTACTCTATTTGAAATGCAATTGAGGTTTTTTTTTTGGGTGTGTACAATACAGGTGTTACATGAATGCTTGAAGGAAAGGCACACAAGAAAGAAGATTATTTATTATTTATTATTTGAAAAGGTTTGTATATGTACTAGGCTCTTGCCACCAACAATCAAACTCCTTGGCCACTTAAGCTTGGGAAATGTACTTAGCTTAGATTGTGGCCCACCTAAGACCTTTCCATTGATCTATCATTAGATGAATATTTCATTATTGTAAAGGGACATTCACATATGGCTTACTACATGGAGATGCCAATGCCACAACTCATATAGAGGGTTCGAAAGATGTTGATTGGGTTGGCAATATTGAGATTCATTAATCCACCACCAACTATGTTCTTCACCTTTGAAGGTGTTGCTATGTCACGGCATGGGAAATGCAACATCAAATTGGGTTGATTTGATTGTATGGATGAGACTTCCCATTGCTTGGGTATAAGGGATTATAAACATGTCATGAAACTCTTGGGTAGTTTGGGGGGATGTATCTTGAATCAACTTTGTGTTGAAAACCATTGGGATGGAGATGAGTTTGCAAACTGGACCATCCCATATTAGGCAATTAATTTCTTCAAAACAAACTTGGGATTCACGTTGTTATGTACTACTAGTGACAATTTCCTTCTTATTATTTTCCCATATGATTATCAATAATTCATCATTATTTATGTCAATGTCAAATTCAATTTCAATTAATATAAGTATCATGGACATGAAAAGGCACATTTTAATTTGCCTTTTCATATCCATGTTGGTGAGTAAAAAAAGGGATGAAATAGTCAAAAGGATAAAAAAATAGTTATTAGAAAAGGAGGGAAATAATTATGAAAATAATAGGTAATTATTAAGAAGGAAGTGAGGTAATTAGGCTTGGAAATGAGGTAGTTATACTTGCAAAATGTTTCTTAGAATTGTCAAGAGATGACCATACAAAGGATTATGCAAAATCAATAAGGAGCCTACGAAAAATTACAAAAAACCACCCATATACCAATTCCTCGAAATTCTCATCATTGGAATATAAGTATTGAATGTTTATCCTGATTATGAACCAAAACAATAGTGGAATACTCCATTGTCAATCATCTCAATGGCTTGAAAAAAGTCACATTTAATGATTTTCTAAAAAAACATTATTTTTAGATATTTAAATGGAGTATGTATACATACAACCCAAGTAAAACAAAAAAATTTACGGGCTCTTTTGATATAAATATTGAGGTCAGTTTTGCTTTTATTGAATTCAACTTGTAAAAATAGGTGGTGAATCTTTCATACAATTTGTGATAGGCTTGTTTGAGCCCATACATGGTACATACAAGACAACAAACTTTGTATTTTTCAACCAATTTCTCTTATTCAAGTGGTTGAGCCATGTAGATTATCTAAGAAAGTTCCATTCAATAAAGCTTTTTTTACATGGATATTTAATTTATTTTGAGGTTGTATGTGGTGACAATGGTTATTAGAAAACATATTGAGGTGATTTTTATTATTGGTGAAAATGTCCCTTCATAGTCAATTCCATAGTGTTGAGAAAATCCACAAGCCATTAATTTGACTTTTGTTGGACTCTAGGGTCCCATAGCATTGTACTTCTTGTGGAATATCCATTTGTAGGAGGTGGGACTATGCCATGATAAATCTATGAGTTGCCAAATGTCATTCTTGAAAAGAAATCAATACTCAACACCTAAAACGTCTTGCTATTTGTGAGCCTTTGGGCTATCCATGGCTTCAATAGAAAAATATAGTATCATTCGTTTGTGCAACAAGAGCTTGAGCTAAAACATCACAAACTTGGCTAACATTTGGTCATTATTTGGTCTTTGCCACACCTTTTGAAAGGTGGTGGTTTGAATTATTTTTTATGAACATGATGAATTGGAGAAGTAGGTTTGATTTATAACATATTCAACAGAAGTTGATTCAAAGAAATGTTAAAGGAGGTCTTTCTATTTGTATCAATGATTCTATGTCAAGATTTGTAATATATTTAAGCCAAAATGGGTGAGATAACATGTGTTAAAAAACGATTATTGTTGAAATTTGCTCCTTCACATAAACTTTTATATATAGTTTGGTGATTTGAGTTTAAAAATTAGTGTGAATTCATGGTAAAATACCCCTCTAAAGTAGACCAAACAAAATTGAGTTTAAAAATGAGATTTTTTTGGGCCTAAACACAAGTATATTCAATATTTATTTAGGTTTTATTATAAAACCATTATGCATTCCATGAATTTACGATAATTTGAATACAAAATTCAATGACCTGTAATAACAAAAGTAGGGAACAAGTACTTTTGAGATTGACTAGTTAATATGGGGTTCAAAAATATTTTTTCATTAAAAAACTTAATGAAATAAATATGTACTAAGTTAAAATACAAAGATCATTGTATATTTAGGTTTGTCATAAAAAACAATTTTATTTTCTCTTTGTTAAAACATATTTGATACATATTTGAAACAAATATTACATTATAACAAATAAACTTCAAAAACTACTTGCATTTAGAAAGACTTGCTTGAGATGTACTTTGACAATGCAAATTTTGAAAATTAATGCACAATAGTGAAAAATAATAATAATAATTTTTTAAGTGATTCCATTGAATTTTAAATTTTTTTGTGATAGATTTGTTCTTACTTTTTATCAATCTAACAAATATACTAACAAAGTAACAAAATTGTATAATCTTACTCACAGCCATTGACAAAATTATTATCAGTGAAGTTTAAATCATCTTTGAACATAGAATCTTCATCAAAGATGATATCTTATCCAATGAAATCCGTACAAGTACGACAATCATATGATCTATACCCTTTTACTCCTTGTTCTCCATGTAATAAAAACAAATTTGATTGTTTAACAATCTCATTTACTTCATTCTTTTTATGGGGATGTGAACATAACATGTACGCCCAATTGTTCATAAAGGATCAATTTTGAGTTTACATTATGTCCATAATCTATAGGAAATTTTAAATGTTCTAGATTTTATTAAAATTGGAACATGAATATTGATGTAACATGATGTGGAAATGGCCTTAGCCCAAAAGATTGTAAGTAACTTAACAACATGTATCATACTTCAAACAATAGCAACAAAAGTGCAACTTTGTTTTCCTTCAAAGTATAGGGTATGGTAAACTAATGAATATTACCATGAATTAGAGAAATTTTTTGAGTTCAATTGAAAAATATCATCCCCCCATCTCCCCTTCTTCATCATTTGTGTATAATATTTTGATCACATTTCACGGTTACTTCTCCAATTTTTTATATTCTTGAAATTTCAAAAAAATAAAATAAATAAATAATATATATATTTCAAATGGTAGAAATAAAAATGTTGTGCATAAAATCATCAACACAAAGTGTGAAGTATTTGGCACCACATTACATAGGACCAAGCATACATATAAATGTACTAGATTTAAAATATCTAGAAGTGGTTTGACTAACATGAAGCTCAAATATATGAATCCAAAATGGAAGAACTAAATGTTGAATTAAACCCACAAATGCTATTGATGATATCAAAGGTACAAAAGATGCAAATTATAGTGATGACAAATTGATAATGAAACATATTATTCACATTATAACACAAACAATGATAGGTCCAAACTAATCAAAATAAAAACTAAAAACATGAAAACATGATGACAATGAAGTGTATTAATATATGTATATAAGTTTTTTTTGGCTATTTTATCATAGACTATCTTATCATAAGCTATTTTTGGCTATTTGATCATATGTTATTTTTAGCTATTTTATCAAAAGCTATTTTGGGCTATTTTCTTGGAAGTTATTTTTTACTATTTTAGGTTATTTTATCATAGGCTATTGTTGGCTATTCTAAGTTATTTTACCATAGTTTACTTTTGGTTATTCTCTCATAGGCTATTTTGGCTATTCTATCATAGGTTATTTTTGTCTATTTTAGATTATTTACCATATGTTATTATTGGTTATTCTAGGTTATTCTAGGTTATTTTACTCTAAGCTATTTTAAACTATTCTATCGTAGGCTATTGTTGGTTATTTTAAATTACTTTACCTTAACTTATTATTAGTTACTCTATCATAAGCTATTGTTAGCTATTTTGGGTTATTTTACCATAAATTATTATTGGTTATTTTATCAATGGCTATTGTTGGCTATTTTAGGTTATTTTACCATAAATTATTATTGGTTATTTTATCAATGGCTATTGTTGGCTATTTTAGGTTATTTTACCATAAATTATTATTGGTTATTTTATCATATGCAATTGTTAGCTATTTTTAACTAATTTATTTTAAGCTATCTTTTTGTTATTTTATCATTAACTATTATTGGTTATTTTAGACTATTTACCATAAGCTATTTTGATTATTTTATTATAGGCTATTGTTGGTTATTATATGTTATTTACCATATGTTATTTTTGGTTATTCTATCATAAGTTATTATTGGTTATTCAATGTTATTTATCATAACCTATTATTGGTTATTTTGTACCTTCCATTGTCATTTCAACTCCTTGCAGTGCACCTTGCAACGCTTTAATATTTGAATGAACTATAAAAACAACTATGTGAAGTATGCATAACCTTGTTCCCAAATAACAACATTCTCCCATTGACCATTGTCACATTTAACCAATATTTGACTTCTCCAACTCAAATCAACATTACATCTTCTACATTTTGCATAATAACATGTATAATAAAACATTTTGCACCTCTTTCTCCCATTTGAAAATCAAAATGCAAGAACATTATGAACGCCATTGCTTTGTACTTTCCCACCTTAGAATTGTTATCAAGAAAATAAATAAATGTTTCATTTTCATAGTGTTTATTAAATTGGATCTTAAACTCCTCGTGGATGCACCGTGTGAACCTTTTACATAGGCCTAGGAACTAGGTTAATGATTAAGATGACTAACTATGACAAAATTTTGTCATCTTTGTAAAATCAACTTATTTACATGTCATATTTTCTATTTGATAAGTATCATTTTTCATACTCAACATTGAATTCATAAATTGTCAATTAATACATGTGTTGGGATTATTACTTAAGGGTCAAAGTATAGTTGGGGTACCTAAAAGGACCATCTCATTTTATATTCATTGGACCCCCTCATTTAAACATGTTATTGAAACTTAATGACACATTCATATTGAAAGTTTGATTTTATTCATATATAGATACATTATAAAGGTACTATTCTATGCATAGAATGTCAAATTTGAACAAGTTTAAGGATTTTTACCAAGTCCTTGAAAAAATTCAAGACTTTGTCACATGAGAAAAAAAAAGTTCAAAGATTCATAAGGGATGTTTAAGCAATCTTTTTGGGCCCGAGATTTTTACCACAAACACCTTACATGTTAATGTGTATAAAATATATGAATGTGACAAAAACCAAATGCCCTATTGTGATGTAAAAAGTTTCCAAAAATCAATTTTTTGAGAATTTTGGGCCATTGATAAAACATGGCCCACATTGGATAAATTTTATTATTCTCATTTTCATAAGGAAAAAAAATAGATACTTTAGAAGCCTACATAAAATTTGGGACAAAATTATTTCATTTGACATGAAAAAACAGGGTGAAATGTAAAACATGTCATGGGAAAAATGAAGAAAAAGGTGAATTTGGGAATCCTAGGAGTGAGTATTTATGTTTCAAAGGGGGTACCCCAATCATGCTTGGACCATTTAGCAACCATCTCCCCTAATTATCTTGCACATATTTATTACAACAAATTCTACATTGCAACGCATTGTACAAATTTCACATTCAAGAATACTTATGTTGTTTTAATTCTCAATATCTTCAATTGGGCCTTTTGTAATCACTATATTTTTATATTGAATTTTGTATGTATGTATGCTTGAAAATTGCATTGAAATTTTGTCTTGGTTAATGAATTGTTGGATTGAATTATTGGAGCCCAAAACATCTATATGGCATTTAAAAACCCATGATAAACATACCTTAAGATTATTCTGCAAGGTCATAAACTAATGCAATGTATTATGTTGGAATGTTAACAAAGGGAAGGCAAATGCCAATTGGCCAAATGCAAGGGGATATTGATGCCCAAAAACTATTTGAAACTAAAGAGCTTGAAGCCCATAAATAGGGCATAACAAGTTATGAATGCTTGTGTATGTGTTGCCATGGTGAAAAATTGCATATTTGTAGCGCAATTGAAAGACATTTGAGACAACATGGATTGGATCTTTATTTTCGATGGCCAATGGTGGTATAGAATTTTGGAACACTTTCTTTAATATACAAAAATAATTTTGAACTTATTCTTCATGTTGTAATCAATATAATGAAATTGTTTTATTTTGTACCTAGATCACATATACTTACAAAAAGGTATCTTTGGTGCCCAAAGTTCATATCTACTTGTTTTAGAAGGGTTTTTTTGTACTTTAGAATTCATATTTAAGTTACATAGATGTTTCATTTGTACCTTGTGGCATATATGAGTTATAAATAATTCTAATTTAAAATTCAAATTTGCAAACTTCCACAATTGGCTTCGTGGTTGGAATAATTTGATGATTGAATTTATTGGCCATGCCATAATTAACTACTATATTGGCCTTATGGTTGGAACATGGACATAAAACAATAGAGGGAAATGCACAAAGGAATGGTAATGGTCAAGAGGTGGAATTTTGGAACTTAAGAGTTCCAAAAAAATTTGTATTAATTTTTCTGAATTAATTGATCCCCTTAAACTTGATCCAAAAGTTCAAATACATCGGATGGTTATTAAAGCCTTTGCAACATTCAAAGAGCTACAACAAGTATGTGAAGAACAAAACCTTCCTAATGGTCAACCCTTGGAGGATACCACAAATGACATCCATACTCCCCTTCCTTAAGGATGCCATGAAGCTTTGATGGAAATAATGTTTTCAAAAGCTTCAAAGGTTCAATCATGATTGGGGTACCACATTTGAACCCTAAGCACTCACTACAAGGACTTTCAAATTCACCTTTTTCTTCATTTTTCTCATGACTTGTTTTACATTTCACCCTTTTTTTCATGTCAAATGAAATAATTTTGTTTCAAATTTTATATAAGCCTCTAAAATATCTATTTTTTTCACTTATGAAAGTGAGAATAGTTAAATTTATCCAATGTGGGCCATGTTTTTATCAATAGCCTATAATTCCCAAACATTTGATTTTTTGAAAAACATTTACATCATAATAGGGCATTTGGTTCTTGTCACATTCATACATTTTATACACATTAGCACATAAGGTATTTGTGATAAAAATCTTGAGCCAAAAAAAGTTGTTTAAACATTCCTTATGAGTCTTTGAATTTATTTTTTTCTCATGAAACAAAGTCTTAGATGTTTTCCAAGGACTTGGTAGGAATCCTTAAACTTGTTCAAATTTGACATTTATGCATAAAACAGTACCTTTGTAATGTATCTATTTATGAATAAAATAAAAATTTCAATATGAATGTGTCATTAAGTTTCCATAACATGTTTAAGTGAAAGGGGCCAATGAATATAAAATGAGACAGATCTTTTAAATACTTTAACTATATTTTGATTTTCAACCCTTTTGTTTGAAGGTTCATCTGTAAGCATGTTATTTATTGTGTTGTTGTTGTTAAATTTAAGGACAATTCATGGGGTTAGCAATAGCTTCATGGATGAATTATTCTCATTATTATAAAAGGAACTCCTGCCAAAAAGGAATAAAATGCTTACAACCACATATGAGGCCCTTAACTCAATTGAAGTACTTGGATTAAATTAGATTCAATCCATGCATGCACAAATGGGTGTGTATTTTTTTGGGACACCTTAAAAAATGTCCAATGGTGTCCAAAATGTAACACATGTAGATATGTTGAAAGGTTAACAAAAACTCCACGGAAAGTGCTTTGACATTTCCCTTTAATTTCATGGTTATTACACATATACAAATGCAAATCCTTGGCAAAATTGTTGATTTAGCATAACCATGGTGTTAGTTTAGATCGTTTGGTTCGAAGTGTTCTAGATTCCATGGATTGGAAACACATTAATGACAAATGGCCAAAATTTTTGCTAATGATCCATGCAATATATGTGAGATTAGGGTTGGCACTTGATGGAGTCAATCCATTTGGTGATTTAAGTTCATGTGATTTTATAAGGCTCATGATTTTACTAAATTACAATCTTCCCCTTTGGATGGTATCTAAATTGCATTTTTTGATATTGGCCTTAATTATTCCTAGCAAGGAATCAGTGACATTTGGAAACATAAATGTGTACTTGCAAATGTTGATCAAAGAATTGCAAATGATGTGGAAAGGGGTACAAGCCTTTATTGCATATTCAAAAAAGGCATTCACATTAAAAAACATGTGCATGTGGTCCATACGTGTTTTTCTAGCCTACGGGCTATTTGTTAGTTGTGTAATTAAAGGCCATGTGGGGTGCCCACCTTGTGGTCCAACTACTGAATCTTGTTTTTCAAAGAAATTGAAAACAAAATTATATGGTGGGAGTTGGCGTTATTTGCCATGGAACCACCTTTATCAAAGAATAAAAACACCTTCAATGGGGAAACATAATTTAAGGCTACACCTATGTGAGTAACTACTGTAGACACTATAAAATGGGGCAATGAACAAGAATCATGGCTTGTAGTTCCAAGAAACAAAGTTGGTGCCAAACTTGACCTTATACACAAACTTGGCATCAATGTCTTGGTTAAAGATTTTTTTGACCCCTTCAAAATCCAAGACCTTTTGCACTTTTGCAACTACCTTCATTTTTAGGAACGTCAAGTCCCATGTCTCTTTGTGCCTTGATGATTGCTACGGAGTTGCTTGGAAGCAACAATACTATTTAAATGGCTTCACCCTTGCATTTAATACACAAACAATGAATGATATTATCATATAAGACTGGAGTAAGTCCTTACATACATTGTGACCTTTACAAACCAAAAGATAAAAACATTCCAAGGTCTAATAATAACCATAATGCATACCAAAACAAAAACCATTAAAATAAGGACATTGTGGGAAGTGTTTAACATAAATCCAAAATCACTTAAATTGTTTATTTTTTGGTAAGGGTTCAATCAATTCATTTGGAAAGTGGGATTTGTGGAGCGTGCATCCCATAAAAGAAAAAATCCTTTAAAGTTTAATAGTACCCATGGAATGCATATTAGAAAAAAAAACCCCATTTAAACATTAATGTTTTGGATAATGCATTCCAAAAGACAAATATAATTAAAACTATGATGATGTGGGGCATAATTAAAGAAAAAATAATGTGAAATTACTATCAAGTTGACAAGGTTACAACAATTCATATGGAGACAGAAACTATGACTTATACATGCATATCCACAATATTTTTTAGGGAATTATGTCAATATTCATAATGCATATTAGAGGAATAAACCATTTAAAAATTGATACTACCCGAAGTTCATACCAAAAGACAATTCATTTTGACTTTGATGTTGTGGAACATACCAAAGTAAAATAAATGGTGAACCAATTTAAGGTTGATAGGGTTTCAACAAACTCATATGGAGATTGAAATTATGAAACTATATGAGTTTTTAATTTTGAAGTCTTGTGTGCATATCAAAAGAAAAATCCATTTAAAACTTGAAACTATCCAAATTGCATATTAAGAGACACAATTCACTTGAACTTTGATGATGTGGAACATACCAAAATAAGATAAATGTTGAAACAATTTCAAGTTGGTACGGTTTCAACAAACTCATGTGGAGATTGAGATTGTGAATTGGACGACTTTTTTCTTTCGAAACCTATCAATATCCAGTATGCATATCAAAGCACCATAATCACTTTAAATGTTTGAAATGGAGGAAATACAACATAAGGGATGAAATATTGAATGAAAATAATGGATGAAAAATTTAGATGAAATCATTGTTCACATTTGTTGTTATTCATATCAATACATATATTTAATCCAATTATATATAAAAAAAAAAGGTCTAGGCTCAAGGCTCTAGATTCAAGGTTCACATGCTAATGTTGTTGCCAAAGACCAAAGGTAGTGAAAGCAAGCAACATCGTGTAGTTGTCCCTTTTGTTTTGGTATAAATAATTAAGGGACAATCACATGTCTGTGGCAACTTCTTATAATAATTCTACTTTTGCTCCTCCCATGGTTGTCAACATTGTCTCTTTGCACGAGCTCAACTACAAAGACAAGGTGGTCCTCATCAACCATTGCATGTAGGAGTGCAACTCAATGTTACAACAATTGTTGGCTCTATGTTGTTGTTGTGATCTATTAATGAGTGAAGAAGAAAGAATTTGCATCCATGACTTTCCAATGCATTTTTGCATTCATCTAGGCCAAGAACTTGCATTTGCATGTTGCCAACAAGGATACATTGAAATGAGGAATCATTAGAAACATTAGGTTGCATAAGGACAAGGTTAGGGTTGAGTTGTGTTGAATCATACCAACCTTTGCATAAGGTTAAGGTTGAGTTGTGTTGAATCATACCGACCTTTGCATAAGGTTAAGGTTGAGTTGTGTTGAATTATACCGACCTTTGCATAAGTACAAGGTTAGGGTTGAGTTGTGTTGAATCATACCCGACCTTACATCGTTTCAAGGTCACCTGACATATGTTTCTAGGGTTAGAATTAAATGAAGCTACCACAAATTTTCAAAAATTGATAACTAATTCTACAAAAGTCCAAAAATTACAATTTCACTTGCTACATATTCTAAGCTAACTATATAAACAGCCCAAAGAAGGCATGTTGCAATATATGTTTTTGGGACTATCCAAATCTTGATTTTTTTATAATTTTTTTTTTTTTGGGTTGATTGAGCCAATCAAAGATGCCCCACACTAAAGGAAAATATTTGAACTTTAAGGGTGCCTATGAGTAATTAATATGAGTCACACTATATCACATAAATTTCTTACTATATATTACTATGTAT
>Ga0209611_10000482_pt1 | contig 59528 bp, 32 predicted proteins | sample S1TSphgellanicum_3_FD_187693 | JGI IMG/M metagenome (GOLD analysis project Ga0209611, IMG submission 187693) | Host-associated microbial communities from peat moss isolated from Minnesota, USA - S1T2_Fc - Sphagnum magellanicum MG (SPAdes) (version 2) | ecosystem: Host-associated > Plants > Peat...
GGTAGGTGGGTGAGTGGGTAGGTAAGTGGATGGGTGGGTAGGCGGGCAGGTGGGTGGCTAGGTAGGTAGGTAAATAGGTAAATAGGTAAATAGGTGGGTCATGTGTGGGTGGGTAGGTAGGTGGGTTGGTGGGTAGGTAAGTGGGTAGTAGGTAGGTGGGTGGGTGGGTGGGTGGGTGCATGGGAGGGTCGATAGGTAGGTGGGTGGGTGGGTAAGTAAGTAGGTAGGTAGGTGAGTGGGTGGGTAAATAAGTAGGCATGGAGATAAGTGGGTAGTAGGTAGTAGGTGGGTGGGTTGGTGGGTAGGTAAATGGGTAATAGGTAGGTGGGTGGGTGGATAGGTAAATAGGGAGGTACATAGGTAGGTGAGGGGCAAGGGTAGGGTTATTTATGTTCATATTTTATGACTTATAATCATTTCTTAACCATTGTAATGACAATCGGACACCCATGTCACTTTGTCATCAGTCATGGATGCCATAGAGATGAAATAAAAGTGATGAAAACTAACATCCCCCATTTTCTTACCACTTCATCATCTATTAGTCACATGCCTCACCAATGTATGACTATAACTTTTTACACATAGGATCCAAAGTAATAGTTTATGACTAAAGTCATACATATAATCATTTAGGACTTGTAGTTGTAGATTTCTTAATTGCAAAGGACATAATTTCTTCTAGTGGAAGTATCATGAAATAACTTTGGCCACCAATATCTTGCATCAAAAATATTCTTGGCACTTATGTTTGTTGCACATGAAACTCTTGTAATATCGTCTATGTTTCATCTATGGTTACACAACATTTAAATTTATTATCTTGACCCGTGCAATACAAGATACCCTTTTGTAAAATAAAAGGTTTTGCTCTTCTTGCTAACCATTGTTTCTAAGTATTGATCAATATCCTAAGCATTTTTCTTATCTGTAGATAATTCTTAACCTCTTCGAACCATACTAGTTGTAACATGAACAATGTAGCATCTATAGTTTGATCAAGTACCCTAGTTGGTTCTATAGTATCTGGAAGTCTAGATAATGCATTGGCTACTACATGTACGGCTTGGTTTATATACTACAATAAACTCATATTTCAAAAACAATAGTAACCATCTAGTAATATGTCCAGAGACCTGTGGTTTGTTTACTAGATAAACTAAAGCCATGTGGTCTACATAAAAAAACAAACTTGTTACCCAAACGGTATTGTTTGAACTTATGCAATACAAGTACCATTGCTAATGCTTCATGTTATGTGGTACTGTAATTCCTTTCAACATTGTTTAATAATCTAGAGGCATAAACAATAGGCTAGACATGGCACCTACAACTAATAAAAATGCATTTATATGCACATGAAACTCAACATCCCAATTAGGAGATATCAAAATAGGTGTTTTTACATACTTTTGTTTAATCATCTCCCATGCTACCTAAAATTTTAAAGTCCATAGAATTTTTTTTGTTTTCTTCATGAGTTTGGTAATTGGAGCCATTTTATAAATGCAAAATTATTGATAAAACATCTATGAAATTGAGCCAGTCCATTGAACACTTGAATCTATTGTGGGTTGGTAGGTATAAGCATTTAAACTATGGCTTGGATTTTCTTAGGATCTATTAATTTACAATCTTTGGAGACAATAAACCCCAATATCATCCTTGAAAATACCATAAAGGCACACTTATCTAGGTTTAAACTAATCCCAAACTCCTTGCACTTCTAAACATAATCTAAGTTTTTAAAAATGAGCGTCCATATCATTATAAACCATGAAATCATCCAGAAATATTTTCATGAATTTGTTTAGATAATCCCTAAATGTTATGTTCACTACCCTTTGATAAGTAGGAGGTCCATTCTTGACTCTAAAAGGCATTAGTACCTAGGTAAAAACTCCCCAATTTGTTACAAAGGTTGTTTTATATATGTCCTTTAATGTTATAGATATCTAATGATATCCAAAATATCCATTTAAAAAGGAATATTTTGCATCATGCCATGCAAGGTGTAAGCAAGATAAAGTGAACACCTTGATTACTTCGTCAAAACTTGAACAAGTAGATTTAAAATAAGAACAAAAACCATTATAGAATTGTGGAACATTCAATTTTTCATTTCAATGACTAAATATAATATATGGTTACACTAATGTGCATTGATTTTCATATTTCAAATTGCAAAAGTAGGTTTCTCAAAATACAAGTAGCTTTTAATGTTTATATTTCACTATGGGCTTTTGGTTTCAAGTAGGTGAAAGTAGGTTCTTACAAAAAGGAAGTAGATTTTTTTTTGATGACTTGTTAAAACATATGTTGATCTTCATTTCCTAATTTATGACATATCAATTTCATTAATTTTGTTAACCAAAAAGTAGGTTTGAACATGTATTTTTCAATCGGTTTCAAATGTATTTTTTATATATTTTAAAAATTAATTTGCTTTTAATTTTTAAAAAATTAAATTCTTATACACTTAATAGAGAAAACTCATGTTATTTGACACGTACTTTCACTTAATTTGATGTTATTTTATGGTAGTTATATGAACAGTGTAGGGTTAAAGTGGAGACATTTACTTTTCTATATACTTTAACTTGTTTTGACCTTGCAACTATATTCAAAACTTCATTTGTGAATGGCAAAGGGTAAGGATCTTTTTGGGTGGCTATATTTAATTTTCTGAAGTCTACACAAATTCCGAATTTTCCATTCTTTTTGGGTACTACCATAATTGGTGATAATCAGGTGGCTTTTTCTACAGGTTGGATAAATCCTATTGCTAACAGTTTGTCTATATCTTGCTTTAACGACTATAGCATAATTTGGATTCATTCTATACTTGGCCTAATGTGCTAATGGAGTCGATGTATTTAACTCAATATATTATTATGCCAATTTTAGAAGTATACCCTCAAGGTCCTTGTAAGTCCATGCAAACACATCCTTATATTCCAGTAACAACTTCTTCAAAGAATTTAGGTTTTCTTCAACCAATTGAACATTCACTTTGATAGTTTGAAGATTATCTATTGTTCCCAAAAATTGATCAATAGTAATTATTGTTCTTCAATTAACATCCAACTCAAAATTTGTAGTTCTTGTATTTGAATCTTTGTTGGTCTCTCATCAACTTGCACTTGACCTAGGGTGTGGTGTTAATATGTTTCAAGATACACCTTATCTTCTAAGGTAACCTCGAGTTTATTATCACGGGTAGTTTCAACACTACTTTTGAAAGTATAAGAGGGTTATGCTTTGGCATCTTTAGTTTTTTCAAGGCGAAAGCATAATAAAGTATACAAAAAAAATTGACGAAAAAATATCAAGTTTAAGAAAAGGCATTTTTTCACACAAGAAAGTAGATTCAAATTTTGCTTAAATTTCATTTTGGAACTATTGAGCCCTCAATTGGGTTTATTGTAAATCAATTACAAAATTTCAAAAACTTTTGAATAATAAAAGTAGGGAATAAGTACGTTTGAAATTAACTAGTCAATATGGTGTTCAAACCTACTTTTGTTTTAGCAAATTTAATGAAATATACATGTATGAAGTTATAGCATAAAGTTCATTGTATATTCAAGGGCATCACCAAAAAAAATAATTTCTTGTCTTTTTGGTAGAATATACAATGATCTATAGATTAGTTATGCTTACAATTACAAAATTGATACCGTATAATTTTTGAGCCATACGGTTGTGTGTGTAACTAACATGCAACTAATGGTGTACAAAATGGACACATGTCATAAAAATAACAACTTAAGCTAATACATACTTCATTTAATATACTCAATCTATTTACATAGGTTATGTATAATAGTATTATACCTTTAATACTAAGATTAAACCCATGCTAACTAAGCCAAACTTAGCTAAACTAACTTAGGCTAAATTAATCATGATTAAATTAAATAAGAGGTTACACTAATGATGGTTAAACTAACAAGTAAGCTAAACTAATAATGGTTAAACTAATCAAAGTTAAATTAAACATGGTTAAACCAAATTAGGCTAAATTAAAAAGTTGTAAATATTGATAATATTTTTAATTACATTATAATACCTATGGTTAGTATGTTACATTAATCTTTAAATGCCCTAGATTAAGCTAACTATTAACATAGGTTCAATAATTATATTATAATACAATAAATCATTACAATCCATCATATCTATGAAATTTTTATTGTAATTATGCATATTATTACTAGTATTATAATTTGCTAAATAGGATTATTATTTTTAAGTATTATTATTTATTAATTTATTAAAATTTCATATTATTTCGAATATTAATATAATAATAATAATATTGGAAACATTACCTATATATATATGATTATTATAGTATTATTAAATATGGTAATATATTTATCATTGATAGGTTACATTAATTGGTTTATAAACACCCTAGCCTAGGTTAAATATTGACTTAAGTTGACTATTAGCTTAAGTTATGTAATAATATTGTAGCATTATTGATTACCAATTATTATTATTATCATAATATTATATTATTATTGCCTATTAACATTTATTACTTATAATATAATTAATATATATAATAGGTTAGCTAGGTTAATATGGCATAAGTATGATGCAATATTTAATTGCATGTAAGTTGCAACTACATTGGTTGCACTTGCAACTAATTTTGTTATCCCATATTTTTTGCCCTCCATTTCAAGTGTGCACATTATATAAGTAGGTGCATTGGTCTTGTTCACAAATGCAATTTGGGATGAACCAATGAAAAATGCCCAACCATAAATATTAAACCCAAACACAAAATTGGATTATTTTTAACCTACCTAACTAAATTAGCCCTACATAAGCAAATGCATAATTGCCACGTGGCCTTGCCTTGCACATTATTTATTAAACATGTGTCAAAACTGATCTTAAATTGCATCTTGATTAATAATAATGAATAATGAAATAAAGTTCAAACTGCCACGTGTCATCATCTTTGGGGTGCACGTGGCAAAATCTTGTCCACCCAACTTTCAACATCAAATTTGGTCCAAATTTCATTTCATTTACTAATTTTTTTAAAGATTAAATTAGGGTTTGGGTGCCACATGTCACCATTATATTGATACATGTGTCAAAATCTTATTCACACTATATTGGACAAATTAAATAGCTTAAATTTATTAATTAATATTGAAAATTGAAATAGGGTTGAAAATGACACGTGTCTTTAGATAATTTGCTTTTAAATGTGTCATAAAAAGAAAGATCACCATTTTGGTTGCACATAGTTGCACATGCAACTCCTTATGTAGAATACGAATGGATGAAATGTATAATGACAATGTGTATACATGTCAAGTCATAATTTTAACCTTGGGTTCATGACCAAGGCAAAGGCATGGAAAGGTGTGGCCCAAGAGTGCAACTTGGGAGTCACATTTGCACTTTTGTGAGTGCAAGGGAATGTGTGAGGGAATGAACTCACACATTCCCAAGTGGACTCCTACTTTGGGAGTTGAAGTCCTTATTTTGTCCCAAATTTTTAGAAAGCAATTTTAAAGGTCAAAATTCATTAGATTGAAGATTTTTTTATACCACTAAAAAGCTCTTGAAACATAGATGTCTAAAATGGGCTTGCATGGCCTGTTTGAGTATTTAAAACACAAATTATGGTTGAGAGAAAGGTTGGGAGTCAAAGTGTCAATTTGACTACTAACCATTAAAAGTCAGGAATTGCCTTGATTTCCTTATGTGCAAGTGGCATGTCACATATCGTTAGAAAGCTTTCAACAAAGGCTATAAATTTGTTTTGGATCTCATATCAATTGGAGGTCTACACAAGAAGTTATGGGCCTTCAAAGTGGCGGGAGTTCTAATTTCAGAATTCCCAACTTAGGAGTCTCGGGAAAAATGACATTTGGGTGCAACTCCCATGGCTAATAAAAAAGAATACTATAAGGGGGAAGGTGGTGGCTTCCCCAAGTCCGGGCCATGGTGAGTCCTGTGAGTCTATGTATGCCCATGGTTTGTCTGTGCACCAAAAATGCTCTAATTGTGCACTAACCAACTTGTTTGGTTTGTGTAAGTTCTTGTGAATAATTAACATGCTTATCATTCATCCTAGTCCCCATCCCAGAATTCCAACACGCCTTTTTTACCCCCGAAGTGTTGTGAGTTAGGGAGTGTAACCCCAATTCCTTTTTCTTTCGTTATTTTCACTTTTGAACTCACATTTGAATCCTTCAAAGAATGTGTGGGTGCATCATGTCAAATAAAAATTATTGTGTGTAATTAAATACAACTGCAACTTGTCTTATGCAATTAGGGCAAAATTTAGTTACATGTGTCACATGCAATTGATTTTTAGTTGCATACTCCAATTACAAAAACCAAATTTTCTTTTAGTGTTTTAACCTAACTTTTAATTATTTTGTGATAATATTTACCCTAGCTCCCCCATCCAAAAGAACATCATTAATTGTATTTCTACTTATCTATATTTAAATTATAGCCATGTGATTATCTATGGCCATTATTGTTGTGTTAATATCAGGTATTACATATGTAGTTATTTTCTCATTCATTGCCTTGGTGTTCATCTATGGTTTATTAGTCTTCATTTTTTGCCATAAGTATTTTTTCAAATTTGGTGTTATTTTTATCAATTGTCCAAGGTTCAAGGTATAATTGGTTTTTATTATTTGCTTATGAATACTTGAAAAATTTGTTCTACAAAAATGGTTTTACTTGGAGAAGCAAAAGCTACTTCCTAAAGTTTTGCTAGGTCTACAGGTTCTGCTAAGCTTGGCATTACCGCCCAATTGGTCGTCCATTCTCTAGTTGTAAGAGTAGGTAAGTTAGGTGGAGGATTAACTGCTTGCATCTGTCATATGGTTTCTACCATAGACCTTTTCAACTTTTCTTTGACTTCCCAATCTATTGTAGATTCGTTCTTCCTAGGCTCTCAATTTTTAAACACTTATTTTCACTTGTTTTATTTCAAGTGGTAACATTGACATCATGGATGCTAATTCATAAGCTTGTGAACACAAACATGAGTAGGCGAACATAAGCACATGAACAGGAACGAATCTTTTTTGGAATATTTTGTCCATGTGGACAAAATATTAGGAAAATATTCTTTGACACAAAGGATAAAATCTTTGTTGACATGGAGGAATATTTTGTCACATGTTCATGGATGAATGATATTTATGGATGAAAATATGGATAAAAAAATGTTGATTAAAGTAATAATTGTTTTAACTTCAACTACTGGTTTAGATTTTATGGATTGGCTTCCTTTATCCTTGAACATACTTTGCATTTCATCAAATCTTGGGCAATTCGTCAATTTGTGACCCACTATTCCATAAATATGATAAGGATAGTTTACCAATCTTGGAGGTTTATAAGCCTGAGTGGTAGCTTCAATAACAACTATAGTAGGTTTTTCCTTCTTTTTGTTTCTATAGGTCTCCACGTTATGGTTTGTGGTATAAAAAATGTATTTTATGTTTCAGGCATATAAATACATTTTTCACATATTAGCATCGACGCTTTGTGCCATTGCAAACTTTCACATTTCATTTCCACAGTGATAATGCATAAATAAAACTATAATTTTGATTGGAATATTATGGTAAAAAAATTGTCAATAGTAGGTGTTTATAGATTATTAGCCATTTTCAATAGTCTTTTGTAGTACACCTCTACTCTTTTTGTGGATTCCTATTTCAAGTTGTTAAGTTGTAAATAAACATGTTCATCATTTTGTATTGTCCAATAATGTCTACAAAGAGCGTGTTCTAATTTTGCAAATCTATAGGTGGGATTATTTTGCATATAATTGTAACACTAGTTAGATGTGTTGTCTCTCAATGTAAAATTAAACAAATTGGTTATTTCTTCATCTATCGTTTCATCATCAACTTTGATAGTGGCTTTGAATACTTGTACATGAACATCTAGATCAAAGTCTTTTTTATACTTAGGATAATTCAATTGTCTCCTACAAGGCTTGGAATAGGGTACTATAGGTTGCACAGCTGTTGTAATAACACTTCTTGGGGGTTCTGGAGGATCTTTTCTTGGGTTTGGTGGCACAAATTTAATAGTAATTATAATGTGGAAATGTGTTTTTGATAATAAATTCATTGTTATTTTCACATCAAAGTTTATTGCTACAAGTTTTTTGGCACCATAATTAGTTGGTATTACTTTGAAGTCAATATATTCGTTTCCTTCTAAGACTTCAACATGTTATGTTCGAACTTTGTTGTAGAAATAACTATTACCAACTAGTCCTATAGGGATTCCTTCATTCCTTACAAATACTAAATATCCGACGAAAGTTATAGGCATACATCTTATTGAATGTGCAGTCGTCATGGGAACTCTTTGCACCCCATTAATAACCGTTGTAAGAAATTACGGTACTGGCCTTCCATGAATTTGTATGCCACTATTGTTTAATGTTGTGGACTCTAGTAGTACTCTATTCCTTGCTCCAAGCATGGACTTTGTACTTTTGAAAGTTACAAGTCTTGTGTGGTTTAAAATAGGATGGTTAGTAGTCATCTTTACTCTTTTTGGTGTGGAGTGACATGGTTTGGTTAGTTGGGGTCTTCTATTTTTTAAAATGGTCCTTCGCATGTCACCCTATTTAGTGGTCTTGCATAAATTTCTACAGTTCTATAGTTGTGTTGCTATTACCATGTCTTGTGGATTAACCAACAGATTGTGATCATCTTTTGGATTCTAACAATTTTGTGCTTGAATATGTAAATGATTGATCATTGCATCTCATACATCCCACTCAATAAACAGACAATTTGTGAATGGATGATCTTCTTGTCTGCAAAAACTACAACGACTAATGGTGAGTCTGTAATGTTGATTCATGTTTTGACCAGATCTACTCCAAACTTGTTTTTTGGGTAATAATTGATGTTGACACTAGAGACTAATCTTGGATTCATTGGTTTGTAATACATTCATCCTATCTGCTTGTCATATTTTTGTACCAATTTTCATTATTGGTGGAGTGATGTGTTCAACTCAATACTCCTTCCTAGTTTGATACATTACTTCAATTGCAAAAACCTATTCTTCTAGATCTTTAGTTTGTAATACAATTTGGGCATATTGTGGTAATACCTATTCAACCTCATTGTTGTCTAGGTCTTCATCCCATTCTTCATGGTTTTGTTGGTATTGAAGTGAAATAGATTATTAAACAAAGCCTTTGTTTGTGGATTTAGTCTCCATACCTCCCTGTGCTTCTTAATATGTATGTAATATCTCTTCAATTCTGTACAAAGTGCCATGTCTTTGAGTTGACAAACTCATATCTATTTTTTCATGTTCCTTTTGTTATAGATATGTAGGGGTAACCATGAATACATTGTCTCCCCATCCCTTTGGTTCAACTTCTGGAGGTTCTGCCTTGATTGGCAGCCTCGTTCAAACACTAGACCGCCTCATTACTTTATTAGCGACTGCTTTCCAAGGTTCCATAATTGTTACAAATGGCGTCTTATACCTTGCAGGCCACTCCTTTGTTTTGGGTATTCTTGGCATGGTATATTGTACTATTTCTAGAGTATGAAACTACATTGCATCACTTGTAAACGCCTATTCTCCCTCTGCTACATTTTCATTTCCATTCTGTTGCATGACTACCTAGTTTAATTGTCTTTACAAACTTTGGGTTACTACTCAATTTATGTTTGTTTCGATCCTACTACTCATCTTTGGAAAAAAAATTGCCACAAATTTAAATCCTTCCAACCTCTATTTGCTTAGATTCATTTCCTCGCAAATTTTCTTCACCAATTTACAGTTTATAGTCTTAGGGAATAAACAAAAAAATTCCCAATAAACCTTTTGTACCTATTGTCATGCAATAAAACCAAAGCAATACATACAACTTCAAAATTATAACCCCAAATTCATTTTGGGGATGGTCATGAAATGGTAAATCCTAATATTGTATTATTGTTTCAATTGCAATTTTTTTGTTCTTATACATATTCAATTTTAGTTATACAAAATTTGTACTAAAAATCTAAAGAAATTTTAAAATGTTCTGAATAATAACATGTGTTCACAACCCCAATATCTACATAGTTATGAATCTATCATAATGCTTCCATAGTTTACTATTCATATTGCTATGAAAAATAAAAACAAAACAAATTCTATTAAAAATTTAAAAATACAAAAGATCCAAGTTCATAGTTCTAGAACTTTGTCTACCTTCTCAAAACTATTCCATATCCATAACTACTATGTTGTTTTTTATCTTCCTTGTACTCCCAGTATTGAACCTCCCAAAATTAACAAAACTACCTAGGAGAAACCCCTTAAACAAAATATCGAGAGCTTTCTTCATCTTCAACTTTCTCACCTAAAGCACCATTCAAATTCCACCTCAGTAGTCCTAATCTCACTTGCCCTATATTTATAGAACCTACCCTATCTAACCTATATCAGAATAGACATCATAGTGCCTATCCCCTATGCTTATCTAAACTTATTACTACATTACAGTGTTACCCTTAACAAGGGGCTTATCACTAATCCTTCCCAAAGTTTTGACATAATGACTTATGCCTTTATACTTCAAGCACTTTTGATGACAACAATGTTAAGGCCAACCTTAAAAAGGAGGTTGCTTTTTGGACCCCTAAATAGTATTAGGCCCAAGGGGTGAGCTCATTATGCTTAAAGGTCCAACTACTGTTGGATGGTAGGCAATAGTGCAGCTTCAAACTCTAAGACTACATAGGGTAGATTATGAAAACATGATCTAGGGTAGAGGGGGGATAATATTAAGGGTAGAAATCTTCTAGGTTAACTAGCATAGTGGGCATCCTAGTAATTAGTTAATTACTAATAGTAGATATTATTTATCATCTTTTAGTTTACTAGGAGATGAAGTTACTTGGGTTAGTTAGTTTTTTGTGGGTGAAGGATTGGGTTTTGGTTCACCCAATCAACTAGGAGATTTTTGGGGAAAGATTAAGATAAGGGTCCATTTTTTAAGGGAAGAGGAAGACCACATGTGAATTAATTAGAAGGAGAACTTGAGAGGAAGAACATTGAATCATTCTTAATGTAGCATGGTAGGAGGAGATATTGAGATGTTGGGAAAGTTCGTTAGGAAAACCATGTTGTACTTCATCATACAAGGAATATATGGAGAGTGAAGGTTATGGACTTGATTTGTGTGTTCCCATTTTTATTATTTTTTTGCCTTGACTTTTTTAGATGGTTGGAAGTAAGTTCAACTTTCCATAAAATATTGTAGCTTTTTTTGTTTTATGTATTACCTTCTTAATTTCACTTATAATGGTTTTTTGGAGTTTATAGAATATTTCAATAGCTATAGAATAAAGTAGGCAAAGTTGTAACAAAAGGTAGTTGTTTGAAAGGTAGTGTGCATAAGGAGGATGCTTGCATGAAAGAACTATTGTTCTACAATTTAGACATATTTTTCCCAGGACTAGAAGGTAGTACCTTCTAGTCACCTAAATTGTCTAGGGGGTTTTCTTTCTGTAAGTTCTATGTCTAAAGGTAGGACTACCTTCAAATAAAAACTTTTCCTTTTTTTTTGTTGGTGATTTGTGTTTTTTTCTTTTGTTTATTTTACTTAACTACCCTCTTTAGTAGTTGAGCATGTGGTTATACAATTAATTTATAATATTTAAAGAAAAAAAGTTTCAAAATAAATATACATTTTCAAAGAATTGGTGTAGGTTTCCAAATAAATAATAATTGTCACAAATCAAAAAAACTATAATAGACATCAATTAAGGTTTTAGATTTAAGGTACATTAATTTAAGGAATTGGCATAGGTTTTATGTGTTATAAGTTTTTTGAACATTGGCCAAGCATTGGGAAAATACACAAAAAACCTATGTCAATGTAGGGTTTTTGGGATCTAACATAGACATAATTGAAAGATTAATATCAAAACCGAGTTAATTTTCAAAAAACCTAAAATAACATAGGTCTTTTTAGAATTCACATAGGTTTTTCAAGAATTCATTATGTAGGGTTTTTGTATCAATTATTTATCAACATTGGAGAAGTACAAGGCATGGATATCAAAACCCATGTAAATTTTAAATTTTTCTTTTAGAATTCACATAGGTTTTTTCCAAGAATTCACTACTAGGGTTTTGTATGAATTTTTTATCAACATTGGATAGGTACAATGCATGGATATCAATACCTATGTAGATTTTTTAAAACCTATATTAACATATGTTTAAAAAAAATTTATGTAAGGTTTTTGGGAATTCACATAAATTTTTTGTATCAATTGTTCATCAACATTGGACAATTACAAGGAATGGATATAAACCCTTGTAAATTCTAAAAAAACTTACATCAATGTTGGTTTTTTTAGAATTCATGTAAGTTTCTTCTCAAAGAAGGGTGATAGGGCCATTTATGCAAAAACCTACATCATTTCTGAAAAAACTTATGTTGATGTAGGTTTTTTGAAAATGTAGGGAAGTTTTCAATCTCCCCCTCCAAAGCTTGTCTTCATAGGTTTAGGGAAAAATAGAAAGCCTATGTCAAATATGAAAAAAACTACAAATTGACATAAGGTTTTTCATCAAAATTAACTAGTTTTTTATTTCCTTGTCCATATCCCCTATTCATAGCTTTATAGGAAAATATAAAAACCTATGTCAAATATGAAATTAGACTTTTCACCCAACCTAATGCCACAATTCTTTTATTTGTTGAATCTTTTATTGATCATAATGTCAAATAATTATAAATGCAAAAGAAAAAATTGGTATGAAAAGAATTTCACAAAACATAAAAATTGAAGGGTGTTAGCTTACACACCTCACACCATTACATTCACATGGTAAACTTCATGCCATCAAATTCCATGGTGGCTAACATCAATTGTTCAATCAAGGTTCATTTATATTATCAAGTAATGTAATGACAAGGAATACCAAATAAGCTATTTGAAACAACTTATGTTGTATCTCTTAAGACATTGAATAATATTTTTTGGATCAAATTTGCAAAAAATTAAACTTGAAGCTTAAAATACAACATAATTTTGTTTGGATCTTTTCAAAATTTTCTTTCAATATAAAGGGAGCATTTGCATGTGTCCAATTTTTTACATTTTGCCATGTACCTTAACTACAACCTTGTGTGGCAATCTTTGCTTAATAGTCGGCCCTAAATCTTAACATTTTTTAGTTTTTTCCTTTCTACTTGTTTCCTTTTCCCCATTTTCTCTTTCTTGGCCTCTATATTTTGTGTCTTCATATTAGTTCTTTTTCTCCCTCTTTCATAATTTGGTGCCTTTGTGGATAGCAGTTGGTTGGCCAATGTCAAAATTGTTGTGCAATGACAATGTTTGGAGATTGTTTATCACAATCTTGAAATGTGGTCTACAATTTGGAAATTGGAAGGCTACAATATTGGGACATGTGAAATGTGGTGAATGGTAAAAGGTATTAGAATTATTTGAGTTGTTGCAACAAGAGGGTGTACAACTATACTTTGCCAATTTTTGGGGTAGTGTTGAATGTGCATGTGGGTTTTGATTTAAGAAGGCATGTGTGCTCCTCATAGACCAATCAAAGTGGCTAGTCCTAAGTCTAATGTCCTTGTAAAGAATAATTTGGTTTACATGTATAACTTGGGAACATTGAATATGCTTCAAATGTATTCACCAAGATGTAATTTGGTAGAAATGTGGTCTTTAGGAATGTGAGGGTATTGGGACATATGAATGTAATGAAAGGTAGAAGGAATTGGAATTATTTCAATGTCTATAGTTATTAAAAGTTTGTTGCAAATTTGTGGGCAAACCATGTGTTTTTGTGCGCTTGATGTGGTTAGGTGTTTCCATGACCAATGTGTTGAAAGTGGTTTTGAGCCTTGTTGGGATACAACTTGGTTGATATGTTTGCAAAGGGTGGGTGCATGGCAAAAGGTGCAAAAGGCAGGTTCATTGCCAAACTTTGTGTTTTTTTTGGAATTGTTGAATGCACATGGCAGTGAGACAGTGAATAACATGTTTGGTATTAAGAAGTGTGTTCATCACTAGATCTTTCACAAGTGGTTAACTTTTTTTCATCCTTTTCATCTCATGTTTTTACTTTTGTTTTCTTTTTTGCTCTCTCAACCACTTGCTTTCCGCCTCTTGGTCTCGGTCTCGGTCTCTTGTCCTTTTGGTCTTTAATGCCCTTGGCCTTTTGCTCTTTTTTTTTCTTACCTTTGTTCATTTGTTTTGTAGATTGTGTTATTTTCTTGTTTTTCAGATTTTAAATTTGATTTTTGTACTTAATCCTAGTGTGGTGCTAATATTGGTTTTTTTTAAAATAAGAGAATTTGGGTCTCTTTGGATGGGTTTTAGAACCTCCTTCTCATCTAAGGATAGCAAACCTAGTAAGAAAAAATCTTTGTACTTAATTTGGTTTATTTCATTTCTAGCAAATGTACTGTTTGCATTTCTTTGATTTATTTTTTTCTTTCTAGTTCTTGGCCTTTTACTTTAGGAGTCCAAGCATGATAAAGTATGCCAAAAAAATAGTTCTAATATTATTTAATTTCAAAAAAATCTCTTTTCAACATTCACATTCAAAAAGATATTAAAAATTTATTTAAATTTCATTTTGAAATCATAGAGCACTTCATTGACTTTATTGTAAGTTGAACATAAATTTTGATGAGTTTCTATATAAGAAAAGTGGATGAGAAATATGTTTTAAATTGGCTGGTTGTTCACATTTTCCAAAATATTTTTACATTAAAACTTTGATAGATTATGACTATATAATATGAAAAGTTGAAACTATATCCATACACACTAGGCCTTTATGAGCTTGAAAGTACAGTAATTCTAATTGATGTTTTACTTTCATGTATTTGTAATTCTATTTTGCAAAACTATGACATGTACTTTCTAGTACTTGCATTTCAAAAAAAGTACTTAAATGCATATTAAAATATGTGGTTCTTCAATATTATGCAATGGAGTAAAAAAACTTCTTAATTTTCATGATCATTGACTTAAATAATATTCATGAATTCAATATATTAAGGTATACTTTATGGATACCTTCCAAAAAAACAACAAGTGTTTTCGACTAGCATACTTTACCATGTTTTTGGCTTTAGGTAATATATTCTTATTTTTTCTTTCATTTCAACCTTTTTATTTCATGTTCTTGGCCTCCCTTTCTTTATATCTCTCATTTTTTTGACAAACATTTGGATTACATTTTGTGACTTTGTATTCTTCAAGGAAATGGAACCTACCAAATGGCAATGTAAAATTATTATTGGGCATAATGGAAATGAAGAAGATGATGTCAACATTGAAATAAATGATGATGAAAAAAGGTTTTACTTTGAATCTCACCAAGTTAAACATTATACTTGAACATGTAGTAAGTAAGGTTATTTCTTATGTAAAGGGATGGTGTTTACACCATTGTTTTCATAGTTATAATTTGTTCTAAATGTTACATTGTTGAAATGCAATTAATACATTAGGAGATCAAAGAATCTTATCATTCAATGTTAGTGTATGATTTGTTTTGATTTTTAATCATTGTCCATTTGACTATTACATGATTTGTGTAACCCAATATATTGGTTTCAAATTGGTCATGTGGTTAATAACAAACATGTTTTGTAATTTTCAAATGGTTTATGTGTTGAGCCTAAGGTACTTAGGTACAAATGCACTTTACACAACATTTGTTGCAATGGACTTACTCAAATTCAAGACCACAAAATGACACAAAAAATTATGAAGCACAGAGGTTTATTGTTGAATGAAAATAAAATGAAATTCATTGTTGAAGAAAAAGATTTTTCTATGCAATCCATTGGTATGTAAAAATATCTATTACTTTAACTTATAACCAAATTGTTTGATTTGTTGTATTTTTATTTACAATGGGAATTTATCCAAAATACCTAACTTATTTTTTTTGCATATTTTTTTGATGTGATTCTATCCACTATCACTTTTCCATCTTAAGAGGTGATTCACGACTAGCACCTCACTACACAATAAATCTTTTAATTCATTCATTGTTTGGTTATCCCATATAAACATGCAAACATGTATTAACATTTAATCAAGTTATATCTTTTGTAAAGGAATGGACCTTGTAACACCATTGTTTTGACAATTATAGTGTGTTAAATGTTCCATGGTTAAAATGTGATTAATGCATTTAGATGGGTGAAAGCACACTAAGCCCCCCAAAAATTGTAGTCACATGTATAATTTTTTTGCAACTAAATTTTTTGGTAATGTATGGACATCACATCTTGGATTAGTTTAAAAAAAAGAAAAGTATACATGATTAGCTTTAGACTTAATTTAATCAATTATTTTGAAGAATCCAACAAACATTGAAAAACTTGAATGTATGGAATATATTTGTGGCAAAATAATACGCGTCATAAAGTTTGAAATTTTGAATATATCCTTGAAAACTAAGGTTGTGGATAGAATTCTTGGGTGAATTTTTTATGGTGTATGATATTGATATACATCAATTAAGTCTAGGACAATTTAGGAATTTAAAGTTTTTGGATGAAATTCCATTCAATTTTTATTTATTTTTTCATTTGTTTAGCAATGAATGCATAATAATATCTTTTTTTAAAGAGAAAAACCACTACCATATTAAAAAGGAGGAATTTTTATAGATGGACATTGCATATTTTTCAATTTTCTTTTGTTTGGTAATGTTTCATGAACCACAAATATGAGGCCCTTATGGTTGTTGAAAAACTATAAGTTACATACTATATGTACATTGATTTTATCCAATCCTCTTCATTTAACCATCAGATCAAAATTTATTTTGATTTAAAATGAACTTTGAATTGCAAAACATTGTTGTGCAAATTCTAAATTTTTTTACGTGTGATTAGGATAATCAAAGGATGCCATCAAAATTTAGTTTACTACATACTATAATATTTGTTATACATCACCTTTTTTGAATAAAAGTGGTCCACCCATAGTGTGTTTCCATCCATATATAAAAAAATCTTGCTTCTTTACATTGGAGAAGCTTAAATTATTTTGATTCTTTTTGCTTATCCATTTGATTAATACATGTTTCATTGATTGTTCAATAGTGAACTTAAGGTAATAAAATATAGATGCCTTTTATGTGATGTTTGTTGCAATGGGCATACTCAAGTGCAAAATCATAATGACTCTAAAAGACACACCAATATTATGAAGCATTGAGGTTTGGTACAAAGTGATGATAAAATGAAATCCATTATAGAAGAATATGATCATTAAAAATAGCAAAAAAATATGGAAGGGATATCAGAATGAGCTACATATTTTGGTTTCTTTGGGGTGAATTTTCAGACCTTTGTGTAAAATGTTAGTAGTTTACTCATATCTATATCATTATTACATTCCTAAGAATTATAAATCTTGTGTAGTAGGAATAGTTATTGCAAGACATGGTATTCAAGGAGGTGGAAAATTTGTTTTTCCTAAGTATACGGTGTTTCAACCCACAACATGAGACTATTCTAAGTCTCTTTTCTAGCAAAGTGTACCATGGCACTAGAAGAAAAATAGGGTATACACAAGTAGGAGTAGCCCTAAAGACAAAAAAAACATTGGAAGAATCTTGCCTTGAGATTATATTTGTGTGTGTTCAAATTTCAACAAGATTCATTAAATGGACACATTCATCCACTCGATCATAGTAATGGCGACAATTTTTCATGATACTTTTGAAGCTAAGGATGTTGCAAAAATTTTAATCCAAGATAATAGTTCAAGATGGCATGACACTTTTTGTTGGTCAATATAAATGTCAATGTGGCATAAAATGTTTTACTCTAATGCTTTTGCAATCCACAACATTAAAATAAATAATTATTTGTTTGGGCTGGTAAAATGTTTGCAGGTAGGTGCTAAAGGTCATGACTAGTGTGTGATGTTGAAACATCAAGCCAACATGCGATGTACAATGGAGACATACATACACATCTCATAATAACAAGGCATATGATAAAATAAAAGTGTAACCCAAAGTTAAAACATCACTTATGAGTTGTTAAGCCAATTTTATTGACTATACCCTCTAAGGAATTGTGGAATATAATAAAATTTTGACTTCACACTCAGTAATGCATGTGGATGGACAAGTCACCTTCTATAGATATCTTCTTCCCCAAAATATGTCATTTTCCATGCAAACCTGATTAATTTACACCTAATGTGGGTTTGCATCAAATCCAATATTCATGTGTCTTGAAATGTGTATATATATATATATATATATATATATAAACTTTATTTTCGAAAATTTTAGTAGGATCATTAAAAATAGCAAAAAAAATTACAATTTTTTTGAACATTTAATATTTATAAATGATGTTTCCATTGGTGAAGGACACACAATTTTAAGGTGCACTTCCATAGATGTTCAAATTTTATAATGAAAGCTTATTATATGAGGTTGCACATGGCACAGATTCATGGGCCATAAATCCATTCTAAACGGTCTAGATTTTCTCAAGCATGTTGTCATATTGTTTGCATTGATTGTTGCATCAATTTGCATCTTCATGTTCTTAAAAATTTAGGAACTTATGTGAAAAGCATTCATTGGGATTCCATGTGGGGTGCATGTTTCTTTGTGTGCACAAATCCCCCCCCCCCAACTGCTATCTAAGCGCCATGTCACCTGCCATGTAGGTGCCAGGTCATTTTGTCACATGGGAAGTGTGCAGTGACATTTGCCACATCATCTGCCCAATCATTGTTTAGTTTGCAAAGCTATTATAAATGGTACACCATGTAACAAATGTAGCCAAAATCTTTAAACCCTTACCTTATTTCTAGTCCTTTGCACTCAGACTCCTGCACCCCATTTTCCACACTCCAAATAGTTGCCCCTGCTGAATCCAACCCCATATTTTGGGAATGTCTCCCACGTTGGGGCATAATCCATTGTAAAACACAAGGTGAAGGTTATTGTGAACCTATACATAACTGCTAGATCATGCAGCTTAGGCGGGGGGGTAGGTTCTTAGGGTTATACTTTCTGAGTGAGAAGGACATTATGCCTAAGATCCTTCACGCTCTTAAGGAAAGGGTGTAATATCCCTCCTAGAAAAGAGGAAGGATATTTATGGATATAAGGTACCCTCCAAATACATCTAGAACATTTCTTCGAGTGTGTTTTACGGAACTGGAACTAGACATGTGAAAATTTGCAGAATCAGGAGCAGAACCCAACTCTCTTCTTCTCTTGGCACAGACCCAGGACTGGGATTTGGCTGACACTGCTGCCTAACTAATCTCTCTGGATCTGATCAAAATGATTGGAATTAACCAGGTATAACAAGGGGGATAGCTGCTCACCAGGAACTGATCAAATAATTATGAGTGCAAGAACCAGATCTGGAATCATCCCATCAATGCAAAACCAAATCTGAAGAATACCCATTATTTGAAATTTTGTGAAGTAAACCTGAAACCCCAAAACCCTCATGACCAGAGACTGGAGTCTAGGGCCAAGGTGACTTGGCACTAGACAGACACATTGACTAGCCTTGTTCACCCCAGTCTATCCCTTGACTCCTATCTATAACAAGCATGAGCTAGGGAGGGCAGCTCTTAAGAGTACTATATACAAATGTATATCACTTGGGTTACCTAGTCACCTACTGACTTATTGTTTTGAGTTTTCCTTGCAGGCTGCATGGGATTCATGTAATTGACTCATGCAAATACCACACGAGGGAGAATAAAATAAACACCCAAGTATAACACTTCTGGAAGTGCAGCAAAGTGCACACTTTCTTGTATGCAAGGAAATAGTTTAGCACCTGTAAGGGATGCAAGTGATACGGCCCCTTGTGATTTAGTTATATAATTTGTTATTATTCTATGCTGAACTCTGATGTATATAGGTTTCATAGCTGGCTCGTTTTCGTCCACATGACTGGCAACATTGGGCAAACAGCACCCTTTCGCACACACACACACACACACACACACCGTTTGCACTCGTGTGAAAAACTGAGGCTTTTCCTTGCATGCACATGTTGAAAGAAATAGCAGTTCAATTCAATTTGTACATTCTTCATTTGTACACAAATCCTTATAAACAATTCATTTTCAGTCTTGCACATTATGAAATTCCATATTGACAAATGCTCATTAGTGTCCGTATAATGGGCTCCACCAACATGCATCGTGATCTGGAGTTTGGAGGAGTATTTAATAAGCAGCTTAAACATTTTGTTCCTGCTTTGGAAATTCACTATAGTGTCAAAGATTTGGTCTAATTTTGCAAAAAGAAATAGTGTCAATATCTTGGGATTTTTCAAAACAATCACATCATCAAGTGTTTGTCAAATGTGTGATGGAGAAGACATCAACCAAATTGGATATCTATAGTTGGAGTCATTGTGATCATCCTTCCATTGACTTGTTTTGAAAAAGTGGAGAAGTTATTTATTTCCCAAAAGAGTCATGTTGTTTTCATGTTGAAGAGGTGCATAATTTGTAGATGTGTAGATTTTTGTGTAGATATTATATTATCCATTTCAAAGTTATGTACTTATTAGGCATCTAAGGTAATGCCAACTTTTTGTTGGCTTACATGTTGATTGCCTTGTAGGATTTGAAAAAAAAAGATTCACTACTACAAAATGTGGGTACAATTCACTAGTCCTTGTTCACTAGACTAATGAATTCACTATTTCTTGTTCACTAGACCAATGAATTCATTATTTCTTATTCACTAGATCAGTGAATTCACTACTTCTTCACTAATCCCTGTTCACTACAATCAATGAATTCATTCCAAATCCAATGAAATCACTTGACATACATGAACACCTTTTGTTGTAATGATTGTAACCACCTTGCAAGTAATTGTGAATATAAATTCACTACTTATTAAGTCATGTTGCATGTCACCCATAATACCCAACCCAATTAGGTGTATGGATCATTGGGTTAACCAATCATCTAACTTTGTGATAGACTAAAGGATTCAAAGTTGTCTTTAGGGGACATAATGGCTAAGATGGTTATAAATGTTCACATGTAACAATCACAGTTGCTGGGCAATGGATGCCTAATTCTCCAAATATTGTACTCAATTTCATACTGTCTTTCACAAATGTCCTACCTACTTAGGTTTTGTATTCTCCACCCCTTTCGGGAGTTTGAAACCAATGGATACTTAAAGCATAACTAAGAATGTTTTCCTTAATTCTTGTGTTGACAACCCAACATTGAAAAGCACTTACCTGAAATGGGGAGCCTAAGCAAGTGCTTTCTTCAAAGAACAGTTTTGTGTGGAGTAAAGAAGAGCACTTGCATGCCATGGGCAACAACAGCCACAAATATCTAAAGATTGGAAGCTCACCTGCCACATATATTCCAATTAAGCCATATATACAATGTGAACTTTCTCAGCCAGTTACCTTCTACCATTCCACATGGGGCCAAGTTCTTATTCGTTGTGTGTTTTAATTTCAGTACACTCAAATGCACTGTAGTTCTGAAGCTCAAATTTGTACTCACAAAATCAGAGAGGACATTAGGTAATTAAAGAAGAAGCATGCCAAGCAGACATAACCCCCAGAACGTACATGTTAGATGTTTTCAGAAATTGTGGTGAAAGGGCCAACCAATGTGGTCCCCATATCTGCTTCCAAGTGCCCTGAAGCGCTCAGGTTCCAACACATTGCAATATTGACAATTTAATATTATCTGGTGATCTCTTGTTTAACCCATTAAGAATTTTTTTGTTACTTATAGAAGGACTGGGTCAGACTTTGTTCACACCCGCCCCAAATTCATTGCCTGCACTGTCTTCTTTGCCAGTTTTTGATAGACCCGAAATCAGTTGCGTCTTGCAGGTGGGTATGTACTTGGCTCAATGGGTTTTCTGTTCAGTCTCTTGTCTCTTCTGTCTCTATTGCTGAAAAGAATATCGTTTGCTCCCTTGTTGGAAGAAATGTTAAAAGGTGCCAATGAAGTCTGCCAACAAAGAGTGACGAATTGCCATAAATATTGTCTTAAAGTCTATGGCTTTTGCCTTGATTGTTAGGGTGGACACTTTCTAACTGTCTGAAGTCGGTTGTAGCTGATTCTTCTATCCAAACTGACTTGAAAGCATTTGAAACTTCGTACTTTTTGGATGACAAAGAAAAAATCCAACGAATTTATGTTTTTCTCTCCTTCCAGTTGGGAGTTGAACTTGGGTAGTAGATGAATGGGTAAACAAATTGGATGTTTGTTTCTACAAGCAAAGCTCGAGGTTTTTATGCATCCATTACAAGAGTGGTTTTCCTCACATAAAGAGCCTCATACATGACACATGTGTGAGAGATAAACTTTGTGGTTTCATTCATTACATTGTACAATATGTGATGTTTACTGTGACATATATTATGTTAAAGTGACACTAGGTTAATTTTGACATTGGGAAATGACACTTTTCATTTAGAATTTCAAATTAAGACCTCATTTGAAAATAACTCTCTTCCTCTTTGTGCTGAAGGTCCATCTTCCTAGTTTATAAAGTGATGTTACAATAATAGTTAATGTTTGATTCGTCAACAAATGAGAAAGATGACAGCTGGTGAATAAATAAAATGCAACATGAGGTTAACTTGGATAGTTTGAGTTTATTTAAAAAGAAACCAGGAATTATATACAGAAGTCAGCTTCAACGAATTTCCATGGCTTGGGTAGTTGCGTAGACATCTGAATCTAAGATTCTTGTTGTATCCCCATTCCCCAGCCGGCATTCTTCTCATAATAAAATGACACAACCCTTGAACACAGTGCATCATCATCATATGCCGATGTTGATCAACCTCACAATTCACTAATCTAGCATTTAAACTAATTTATTAGAACTTTTGTAATGAACAAAAAAAGTAAGCTTCAACAATATGTGCTTTGGGATCCAACTGTGGGATGGATCTGGCTGCTGCTTGTTTGGTGTGGGGCAGGTCCCCATAACTCAAAGAAGTTAGTTGACTAGTACTACGACACCAGGCAATTTTTTTGAGGTTATAAAGCATGACGAATAATGATATGATATGAAATTGGTGGGAATACCCATTAGGTATGGTCCTTCATTGGGTTTCTGACTTTGGAAACCGTCCTCCCTTCCAATATTCAAGTAGTGTTAGAAGTTTTAGAACTTACATGTTTAGGCTTTGGTAACAGAGAGAGTGGGATCCATTTGTACTTTTGTACCTCTGAGCCATTGACTTTTTCCATCAACTATTTGTGATGTTTCTGACATATGGAGTGATGGCAGAACTTCTTCAAGTACACTCACTTCTTAGCTGGTTTTTAATATATCAAAGCTCAGATCATCCAGGAGCAAGTTGCACCCAACCATTGTTTTTTTTTGTTTCGGAAAAATATGACATTTGGCTACTTGTGGCGCTAGGATGGCAACTGGTTGGAATGAACTGGAGTCCAGAAGGATATAAGATTTCCTTTTAAAGTAAATTTTTGACTACAGATTAAGGGGACAGTTTTTTCAAGGTTGATTGTTGTAGGATATTTTATTTTTGCCAATTCTAAAAAGAGAAATCTAGACAACTAAATTCTGGAGAGTCTAGGTCCTTAACCACAATGTTCATTGCTCAAAATTCAATACAACAAACCACAATGCATGCACACATCGTTATAACACAAGTTCCACAAATTGGAAACAAACAAAAATAGTCATTTGTGAGGGGATTGAACTTTTTACACTTCTCACTATATCACAAGTCTCTTGCAAAACAAGGTTAGTTGAATATAAAACCACCCTCAAGCCACAATAGAACAACAACTTGGAAACAAAAGGTTGAATTGTAAACAATAAATGGTATCCATTTTGGATCACCAACTTCACTTACACACAAAGAACTATCCAACAATTGCAACTTGTAATGTTGCCAAAAAATGTTGAGTTAAGATTGGAGAGCCTTAAATCTAAGCTCCCACAACATATTGAGGACATATTGTACGCTATTGTTCATATGCTTTTGTATATGAAGAATTATGGATCGTATAATTTTTTTGGGAAAACATATTGACCAATAACCCCAAGTCAATAGTGAGTCAATTGCACACCTTCGATTTGCAAGATGCCAAAGAGTTGAAGCATTGTTTATCCTCTACATTGCCAAGAACTTGTATCATGGTAATTTAGCCAACTTGAAATACTCTAGAAAAGAAAATGCAAGCATTATAGATGCTAGAAAAGTGCACCAAAGGTGTGTCAAAGGATTCACATCAAGCAACTAGCCATAGCAATATATGCATTTGATTTCATAGCCAACTTGAAGATATATTGTTGAATGTCAAAGGAAGCTACTAATAAAACTTTAAACACCCATGCATCACTATTGCCCAACTTCTTGGGGTGACAAAAGTACGTTTTAATAACATCCAAATGTTTTTGCGAAAAATTTCTTTTACAAATTACAATTAATATTATGGTACACCACACCTAAATTATCCATGACACCATAAGCAAGGAATCTCCTTTGCTATTTTGCAATAAGACAATCAATAACACCTACAACCCACATCCATTTTTTGGTTTAGTTCAATACAAAATAAAGTGGACATAATATAAATAAATAGAGTGAATTACAAAGGGGTTAGGGTTTAGGGTCAATCATAAACATTTTCTTTCCACCTATGTGATGGTTACAACATAAACATCTCTTGTCATATATGAAACTTCAAGAGTTGATAAATTAAAATGAAAGCCTAGATGTGTTATTGATTCACATAAAATGCTAGATGCTCCATGCCCATATTAGGTTTGTCATTTAATGCATGACTATTAACTTAACATATTTAACACACAACAAAGACTTGTAAACATCAAATGGGTGCAAACACATTAAAAGAGTCAAGGTCAAAGTCCTTTTCAAAGATTGCATTTGACACATGGCATTTTTGTGTTGGTTTATTTTCTTAATTTATACATTTTTCATACCAAGTTTATAATTATGTTTTAGATTTTTTAAAAAATCAATACATCTTTGTCTATGTCATTTATATTATGCATCAATGCTTTGAAAACATAAAAATGAATCACTTGTGTTAAAGACACATTTTCAAAATTTATATTTTTCAAGGTCAAAAACACATTTGAAGAAAATGTGCTCAAATGGGTTTTAAAACAAATTTCACCAATTTTAAGTGTTTTTTTTTTTTTCTAAAGTCAATATTAATAAGATCCTCTTCAATTTTGAAAAAGAATGGTGCACATTTGATAACAAAAAAGGATGTTTGAAGAAAAAAAAATTGTTCATAATTATTTTGAAAATGCAAAAAAACTCTCGAAACATCATCAATTTGTATCAAGTTTTGAACATTCAAACTTTACAAGTAATGGAACCTAAAAAGGAAAAAATTCAATAATTCAATTTATTATATTCCTTCTTGTGACTTTTCAAAGAGACAAGATTATAGTTTTAAACATTACTCACACATTTTATGGTTCCAACTAGTTACTATTCTTGCACCCAATTTCATTAAACTTGAACCTCGTGTTTAGGTTTGAATATAGTTCATAGATTTCCCCTTGGCATAGTTTTGTTGTTATCATGAAATCACAAATGAAAATGTTTCATAATTAATTATATTTATTTAGGTTATGGATTGATTACAACAATGGGAAAATGGCAACAAGCCCCAATAAAATTTACACATCGCAAAAAAAATCAAAGTTTGCCTTGTCATTGGTAGGACCATTAAAGGCCATTTTCATCAACAAAATTTTGTACTCTACCATAACATGTTGAAGAGTAGGGGACAATATAAACATTCAATAGATTTTGACATTCTTTAAAATCTTGGACCCTTTTGTCTCCATATGTTCTACTAGCTCTTTGTAATTCCAAGGCCTTTTAGGGCTCTTCAAAAAAAATTTATACAAGGCTTGAAATAGATCCTAAATTATCTTGAACATAGACAAAAGTGATAAAGTTTGAACCACATGGTTGGTTCTATGAGCCATATATTGAACTCCCATGGAATGTGAACTCCCATTGGTAATTTGTTCCAAAACAAACTACACCCGCCCCATCCTTAGAAGCGTAAACAACTTCATTTTTGTTTTGTTTACATCTTTACTAGTATATTATTCCTTTCTTTTTACCTTTTTCATAGGTTTGTCAACCTTCCTTTGATTAGTTTGTTTCTAAAATGAATCCCATTTTGGAACTAGAAGCTTGTATTTCTACTTTTCAACCCAAGGTAATTTAGCCACCCATGAAATTTGGAATTTTTGGTTTGATTCATAAGTTTAAATTTTTCTAGCTTTTGGTGGTGGTGACATGTTTTATTAAGAAAATTCAATTAGTTTTTCTAGTGAAACAATGCTTAAAGATTCTATAAAACAATTTCATGCATTTAAAACAATGATTTACTTTTCAAAGCGAGAAACTCGCACAAGTTAGATGTTTGATTCTTACTACTAGAAACCACATCAACAAACAAGAAGAGGTGTACCATTGCTAGGGTTATCAAAGTTATAAAAATATCAAAACTTGAAATTTAGGGGTGACTTAAATAGTGACATCTTACAAAAAAGTTGCAACTCACAAGAACAAAATGTGAAATTCGAAGTTATTGTGTTGTTGCATGCACGTTGTAACATAAATAACACTACTAAAAAAAATAGGTTATTTTTATTACAGAATCCAATCAAGTAGGACCCCATTTAGATAGGCATCAAAAAAACCATCTTATTAATCTAGACAAATTGATTTGGACCCATTTTATGTGATTGGGGTGGTCTTTTTGACTAGTAGACTATTGGACTATTTGACTGGTCATTTTGATTACTAGTTAGTGGACCATTTGACTAGTCAAATTTCTACCCAATTTTTTTGTATGTAAATAGGTTTAAATAAGTAGGTGGTAGCCTAATCTAGCCTACTTGATTTAACCTACTTACCTTAACCCTTTAGGTATGTATATAGGTTATAAGTATTAAAAATTGAACCCTTAACCTCCCCAATGATAAACCAAGTTCTTCTCAATGGACTACACCTTCCAAAATTGACAAAACTTGTCAAGTTTTTTTCCATTTGTTTATTTCACATCATTAGTTATGTAGGTAAATAAGAAAGTTAGGTATTAATAGGTAGGTTGCATGATGCTTAGTAAGTAAAGGGGTACATTTGTAAGTAGTTTGTAATCGATAGGATGTAGGTAGCTAGCTAGGTAAGTGGGTAGGTAGGTAGGTAAGTACTTATAAGTAGGTATGTAGGTAAGGATGTAAAGTGGTGGTGGGAAGTAGGAGGTAGGTCAATAGGGTTGTATGATAGTAAGTGGGAATTAGGAAGTGTAGTATAGGTTTATGATGATAGGTTGGAAGTAGGAAGTAGGTAGGTAGGGTTGTATATTGGTAGGTGGGAAATATGAGGTAGGTATGTAGGTAGGTAAGTAAAGATGCAAGATGGTAGGTGGGAAGTAGAAAGTAGGTAGGTAAGTAGGTAAGGATGTAAGATGGTAGGTGGGAAGTATGAAATAGGTAGGTATGTAAATAAGTAGATTAGCAGGTAAGGATGTAGGATGGTAAGTGGGAAATATGAGGTAGGTAGGTAGGTTTGTAAAATGATAGGTGGGTAGGTATGTAAATAAGTAAGTTGGTATGTAGGTAGGCCTAGGTTATTACATAGCCTAGTTAGTAATTATCTTGACCAATTAGGTAGCATAGGATGTCCCATTTGATTAGAACACCATTGTCCGTCTTGATTAAGGATCTCATTTTGTTTTATCCAACTTGATTAAATGTCCTAATTGACTAGAAGCCATTGGTCATTTTGACCGAAGTGGTCAAATTTTTTGTCCAACTTGACTAGATGTTCAATTTGATATGTAGTCAAATAGGTCATTTTAGTCAAATTTATTAGTTAAAAATACACATGTATCATTCAAGCCTTAGGCCTATGGTCAAAATATACATGTCCACTAATGAAGAAAAGATTTTTTGGTCAACTTGGACCTTTTGAAAAACCATGAATTGTAATAGAGTAACACAAGAACCCAAGTCCTAAAGATGTGACTAAAGCTTTAGTAAGCTTTAATTTGTAAGTATTAAGGTTCAAATTGTAAATGTACACCATATGGAAATGTGAAAATATACTATGTACATCCTTAAATAAATTGTGAATCAAGATGTTCATAAAAAACACTTGCAATGTGCTCATTATGCTATAACTTATAACCATGAAAACATCAACAATGAATGATTGGATTTGATTCCAAACTTCATAAAAAATTCCAAACCCATGATTCATTGTGTACTTTGCAACATTAAACATAACATGACTCATTGCCCCATTTTTGCAAATCACAATCTAATTAATCCTCATTATTCAATCATGAATTGCAATTTGCGATGTTAATTGTTCAACAGTTGACCACTGAATGAATCAAATCAATAAATTGAGCTTTCAAAGACATTTAAAACACTCAAAATAACGACAAAAGGATCACACAAAATCCACATTATGAGAAGTGTAACATTTAGGTTACACACAAGTTGTAATGGAACTTCAAAACCTTCTACTTGTAAATTATGAACTTTGAGGTAGCAATTTTACAAACAAAAGAATGATGAGGAAAGGTTTTTGTGCAAAGGGAGAAGGGTTAAGGGAATGGTTTAAATTTGAGGGAAAAGGTGTGGTGACCATCCAATGGTTGAAATAAACAAGTAGTTGATTTAAGGTTCTTTATGGCATGTTTAGTGACATGTTAATGTGTTTTGCTTGTGCAATAGGTGAAAGGTTTAATATTTGAAAATATTTTTAAATGACCTTTTTGGGTGATTTCACCCTTGAAATTTAAGCTTACAATTGGTTGACCTTGGTTTTTTGGAGAGATTTGATGATTTTCACCCCAAAAAAATTACACCCAATACAACACATTTGATAACACCCATTGAAAAATAAAGCCAACATCAATCTGCAACTAGTTGGTTCATGGTTAAAAGAAATAATGGATACCAACTTTATTTAAACCTATATCACATATTTATATTAAGATTTCTTGGTTGGATTAACAAATTCATGATCACAATTATTAGGCTAGCTATCAACATTCATAATCATAGTTATAAAAAAATCAAATATTTAATTTTGATATGCATACATGGTTATCAAATTATCAAATATTTTAGTCAATATATTTAACCATGGTTTTTTGAAATTTTTTCCCCCAAATACTTGAAACCAATGATCTTTTGTTTTCAAAATGTTTTCAAATAATCAAACCTAATAATTGTTCAAAAATTCAAATGCGCACCCCACATTAGTAAAAACTAATGTTTAGCAATTTTCAAGATTAGGAATAAAGTTCTTAGCAATTTTCAAGGTAATTTTTAAGGTTCATAATCATGGTTTAAAAAAAGTCAAATAGTTGCACTTTCAATAACCTTTGTGACTTTAGGTTCTTTGTTATTTCTTTTAGAAGAACCATTGGTTTTAGATTTTTGAAACAATTGAAATTACTATTTCACAAATTTAGCATGCGACGAAATAATAATGAGAATCATGTGAAGTTTGTTCATTCATAAGTTCACACATTTTACACATGAATATCATGTGTTGAAAACATGTTTGACACATATAAATGTGTTGATACATAAAATATGATCTTATGAATGAATGAATGTCACATAAATTTGTGTGTCAAATATGTTTTCAATGTAGGATGTTAGTGTGTGAAATGTGTGAATTATGATTGAATTTTTTTTGCTTAATTTCCATTATTAAGTTGTGAAATGCTAAGTTTGCAATGTAGTGTTTTGATTTTGAAATATCAAAAAATTAGAATCAACAATTATTAACAAAATCAAATGTTCACCCAACATTGATGTCCGTGTTTTTGTGTTGGCAATTACTAATTTAAATGCAAGAATTGATCAATGTCATAACATCACATTTTCATACATTGAAACACATCAAACAAAACTTTTTAGTGTTCAAAAATCACTAGAAGAAATCTTGTTCATTCCAACCATATGGTTATGACTATAGATGTGACTAATTTTCAAATCAATTATTTTTACAACTACAATTAGGTTAGTTCTATATGTCATTTTAGTTGTAAATGTGTGCAATCACATATGTGACTATAATGTTGATATAATCAAATGAAGTCGCAAATGCAACTATAATTTGTGATTATTACATGTTTGGATGGAAAAGTAAAATAAAGGTGCACATTTTTCATCCAATATTGTGAATGGATCCTTTGATGGATGAAAACCTAGTTGTTTTTGCAATTGGTCATAGTTATTTGGGTAATTAGGGCCCAATAATTTTTTCATTTACAATATTTTGATGATTAAAACATATGTGGCATCTTTGGAATGATAATGTTTGCTTGATAATCAACTATGTTGTTTATTAGTATTTTATATTGTTTATTGACATTAACAATACAAAATTATTATATTTTTATTAAATATATTTGAGTTATGATCTATTTATAAATATTATATATGATGATTATTTAATTATATATGATATATGTAAATTAAATTTTATTGGTAAATCATTTTTCTCACTGTAATATAAGGTTGTTATTCATTTTGACATTAGAAGTTGTTACCCTAAAATAGTGTATGATGTTGAACTTGCAATGTGATAACAAGTTGTGAAAAACATAAAGAGGAGTACATTGACCAAGGTTTTTACTCAATGCTTGAAAAGTTTGTTTCATCACTGAAAATGGTCTGAATTAGAAGCCTCCACAAGTGAACTTCAATGGCATGCTCTTTTGTCAAAATGTGAAAGATGTTCCATCACAGATGGTTGTTTGCAACTACTGAGCCTTCATTATTTTGAACTGGTTGTGTTCTTCCTAATCTGCCTAGAGCTCCACATTTGCAATCTCATCTACTTCAAATGAATATAGTATCACCTTCATGACATCGCGAAGAGCATTGAAACCCATACTCTCACTCCCACTTATTTGTTGCTTATGACTGCCATTATAAGAATTATGTCTAGAGGTTTCTCCAACCTAACTCCCACCTCTTTCCCAACTGTAATGTTGAGTGTTGAAAGTGGAGTCTCCACTCCATGCATAATGATGGAGAAGGTATGTATTTTTCACAATGTTAGGATTCCACATGGACCAACCCCTTCTTTTTGCATGTGTTTATTGAAAATTAATTTTAAATTACAAGTTTTAGGGTTTCAAGAATTAGGCTAACATTTTAAAATGTTTTGACATTGCTGTAGCATATAAGCAAATTAATAGAAATTTTATCATGATTAGTGAAGTTAATATTCTGCATCTAAATAAATAATATAAGAATTTTTATTAATTTATCTTTAAATAATTGTTAACATATTATCATCCAGATTTCAACATTCTATGTGAATAAAAAAACATTATCATACATTAAAAAATATGTCATGGAAAAAATATGATATATCTTAATAAAAATTGTATAAGATGCGATAAGCATATAAATTTATAGAATTAATTAGTATTTTAATATTAATTCTTGGTATTTTCAATTATATTTTATTAAAATTAAAAATCATACTTATTGAATATGGCTAATAGTAAAAATATAAAATATATATTGTTCATTTATGATCCATTTATAAATATTTTATGTGGATAAATTATAGGGATTGAATGACTCAATGTTCCTTTAAATTAAAAGAAAATATTAAAATTATGATATATTGGAAGAAAGTTTGTATAACAAGAATTTGTAAATCAAATTAAGGTTTAAAATATGAAAGATATGGTTTATTTATTTTTGTATTTTGACAAACTTGATTTTTCCATTTGTAAATCGTCCATTGTTTGAATTTATTTTTTCAAAAGAATGGTCATAGAAATGTGTCTATGGTTTAGGGTTTCGTGTTATAGTTTTAAAATTTGAATATGGTTAGGGTTTAAGGTTTTGTATTGTAGGGTCAAAATGTCTAGGGAACTTTAAGGTTTTGTCTTATAGGGTGTAGGGTTTAGGGTTTAAGGTTTTGCGGTGTAAGGTTTAGGGTTCAATGTTTGTAAGGTTTAATGTTTACAAGGATAAATTGTGTTGTAGGGTGTAGGGTCCAAGTGTGTAGGGTTTAGGGTTTTGTGGTGTAGGGTCTAAGTGTATGAGGTTTAGGGTTTTGTGGTGTAAGGTGTAAGGTTTAATGTTTATAGTGTTAAATTGTGTTGTGGGGTTCAATGTTTGTAGGGTTTAATGTTTTGTGGTGTAAGGTCAAAGTGTCTTGGGTTTAGGGTTTAGGGTTTTGTGTTGTAGGGTGAAAGTGTTTAGGGTTTCGAATTTTGTGTTGTAGGTTTTAAGGTTTAATGTGATTAGTGTCATGACCCTAGCCTTGAGTTTGTGACCAAGGCAAGGGCTTGAAAAGGTGTTAGCCACGAGTGAAGTTCAGGAATTGTATTTCATGCTCTTAGGAGTATAGGAGGATATAAGGGAATGAATTCACACACTCCCAAGTGAGCTCGCACTTTGGTAGTCCAAGTCCCAATGGACTTTCAAATCTTTAGAGAGTAATTGCAAGGGTCAAAATTCATTGGATTAAAAAGTTATTTATACCATTGGAAATTTCTTAGAATGAAAATGTTAAAATGAGTTCGCATGTCCCATTTGAGTACTTAAAACATAAGTTATGGCCGAAAGAAGGGCCGGGAGTCAAATTGTCAATTTGATTCCCGACCATTAAAAGTTGAGAATCACCCTGATTTCCTTGCTTTCAAGTGGCGTGTCACATATCATTGAAAAAGCTCTTGATGAGAGCTACAACTTTGCTTTATAATTCATTTCAATTGGAGGTTTGCACAAAAAGTTATGAGCCTCAAAAGTCGCGAAAGTCCCAATTTTGCGAATTTTGGGACGCCTAACTTGGGAGTTCTAGGACAAAATGACATTTGAGTGCAAGCCCCATGGCCAAGCATAGAAAATACTATAAGGGGGAAGGTGGTGGCTTCCCCCAAGTATGGGTCATGGTGAGTCTTGTGAATCTGTGTATGCATGTGGCTCATCCTCCTTTATATTTGTTCCAATTTTGCAAGGGAACAAATATGCATAAAGAATGACTAGATTCGTCATCAACCTTTTTGACAAACCTGGTACTTTGGCTAGTTTAACCATGTACTGCCCAAATTCAAATTGAAAACTCATCACATGACTAGACTTCATGACCATTGAAAACGTGTTCTTGAAGGAGTCTTGATCACATATACAAACAACGACTTTGAATGAAACTTTCGCATGTTTCATTACCTGGAGGAAGGACTTCTAGTCAAGGCCTATCCACACTATTGGATCATCTTTAATCATGTGTGTAGTACACACAACTGTGATTTTTTTAGTGGCATCATCATGCAAAAATTATGCCATCTTCTCCTTGTCGATCACATCAAGAAGACTTGCCATATTATCAACTTTTTCAAACTTGTAATGTGAATCCAAAAGAATTGCTTCAATTATATTCCCCTTTGGAATTCCACTCTCAATCCACTTCTATAGTGCATGCTTGAATCTTGTGGGGGCCACCTCATTTAAAAGGTTCAATCTCATGTTTTTATTGTAGAAGCCTTATTGAATTTCGAAGCTAAAATATTGCACCTTTCCCATTCAACAAGGAGACTTTCCCATAGCTATAATATAGTGTTCAACAAAAGTAGGATATTTATGTCACAACCTTGGCCTTGGGCTTGCGACCAAGGCAAGGGCTTGCAAAGGTGCGGGCCAAGAGGGAGCTTGGGAATCACATTTCATGTTCCCGAGAGTGCAAGAGAGCGTGAGGGAATGAACCCCCACACTCCCAAATGAGCACTCATTTTGGGAATTAAAGTCCCAATGGATTTTCAGAAGGCGATTGCAGGGGTCAAAACTCATCGGATTGAGAAGTTCCTTGTGTCATTGAAAGATCTTGGAACGTAGATGTTTAAAATGGGCTCGCATAACCCATTTGAATACTTAAAACATAAGATATGGCCAAAAAAAGGGCCAAAAGTCAAATTGCCAATTTGACTCCTGACCACTAAAAGTCAAGAATCGCCCCGATTTCCTTGTGTGTAGGTAGCGTGCGACATACCATTAGAAAGATCTTGACGAATGCTACAACTTTTCTTTAGAACTCATTTCAATCAAAGGTCTAAACACAAATTTATGGGCCTCCAAAGTCTCAGGAATACCAATTTTGGGAATTTCGAGACTCCCACTTGGGAGTCGCGGGACAAAATGACATTTGGGTGCTAGCTCCATGGCCAGGCACAGAGAATACTATAAGGGGAAGGTGGTGGCTGCACCAAAAGTGCTCCAACCACGCATTAACTAACTTGTTGTTGGGTTTGTGTAGGTTTATATGAATAATTGACTCGCTTGTTATTCATCTTAATCCCCATCCCGAGGTTTCAACACACCCCTCTACCCCTGAAATGTTGTGAACTATGAAGTGTACTCCAATTCTTTTTTCTTTCGTTGTTTTCACTCTTGGACTCGCATTTGAGTCTTTCAAGGAGTGTGGGGGTGCATTAGTTAGGGTTTAGGGTTTTGCCTTATAGGGTTTAAGGTTCAATTTACTTTGGGTTTAAGGTTTTTTCTTGTATAGTGCAAGTTGTAAGGCTCAATGTCTATACATTTTAAGGTTTTTTTTTCTTGTATCATGTGTAATTCTAGATTCTATACCTTATTAAATCATATTAAAATTTTAAAGTTGGGTACCAATGATGGATAGAAAAGTGTTATTTGATGAAAAGTTGGTTTTATGCAATAGTTCCAATGCACACAATGAACTTTGAAAGGCGTTAAGATTCAAGTCATCTTACCAAAAAAACTTTTTCCTTTTCTTTTGTTTCATTGTGTTTTGTCGCATTTTAACTTCTTTGTTCTTGTTCCTCCTCCTTCTTTGTTTTCTTCTTCACACATTGTTTCCCATTCGTTTGTATCTCTTTTCCTCTTTTCACATTCATTTTACTGTTATTGTCTTTCATTCACCTTCACACACACTTCACATCTCCACATTTCAAAAAATGCTCCAAAACACTTAATGACAGTCTAGAATGCTATAGATCATTCAACCTCATCACACAACGCCATTTTCTATATAGAGGTGAATTTATTTTCTTTTGTTTCCTTTCATTTTTTTCAACCTTCTTGATTTTTTAAAGTGTTTTAAATTATTTTAACCTTCCATGATTTCTATTTTGTCTACTTAAGGAAGGTCTGATTAAGTTTACCTTCCAATTCATTCAATCTTTAGTTCCTTAGTTCCTTCATGATTTATGTTTTTTTTGTTTAAAGAAGGTCTGATTAAGTTTACTTTCCAATTTGTTCATTCTTTCGTTCCTCCGTTCCTTCATATTTCTTCCTTTTCACTCTTAGTACAAGAGACAAACATTGGGAGAGGTGCACACAAGCCAATAGACATAGAGAAAGGGAGAAAGATAAAGATATTGTTATGGTTCTTTTCTTCAAGTGATAGAGAGAGAAAGCATGAAATAGAACAATAAGACATTATTCCAATGCTTTTGAATAGAGAGAGAGAAAGAGGTTGTTACACTGCCACAAAGAAAGATAGAGAAGAACATTTTGCAAGATTGTGACAAAAAAAGAAAGTAGGAGAAACAACAATGAGACATTTGATTAATAAAGATAAAGAGAGCGTAATTTTGTGATGGAAAGAGAGCTTGCTAGATTGTTAAATTGTGTAGAGCAAGAGAGAAAAAAATAAATTCGCATGGATTGTTAGATAGTGACAGAGCAATAGAAAGAGAAAAACTCACATAGATTGCTAGATGGTGTTAGAGCAAGAAAAAGAAAGGAATACTCACATACAAACATAGAGTAGTCCAAAGATAGGCACACACACAATCTCTTTACCACAAAATATTGTATACAAACTCTATGTCAAAACATTTTGCCTGCAAACTTGTTATCACATGTTCTCTGTTTCTTTGCAAGCTTATCTTTTCCATTGCATGCTTATACTCGTTCAAACTTTCCATATGTATAGATCATTTTGTTATTCCATATATTTCTTTCATTATACCTCTACATTTGTTTCATTTCTCTCTCTCTAGTAGCCCAATATAAATATATCTAAGGCAAACATCCTCCTTTATTATCAATGTAGGCTACTTTCCAAACCTCAAAACACAAAAAGTAGGGAGGCCATCAACATCAACATGGCTATTGAAGTAGTGTAAGTCCTTGTTAGCCACTCCAAGTTCATTGATTTGTAAATAGTTTACTTGTATTTTTTACATGCCCTTCTCTATCACTCAAATCAATGCTTTAATGAAAAAAATGTTTGTTGGCTACTAGACAATTTCCTTGAAACAAAAGGAAAAAAATTTAGGGAAAACACCTCATGGCTACTAAACATTTTGCCGTAGCTACATCCATTGTAGTGAGGGGAAAACACCTAGCGGTTGCTAGGCATTTTCCCTCACTACATCTTAGGAAGTTAAAAAATGCTTGATGGTTGTTAAGCATTTCCTTCAATGGAATCCACTATAGTGAGAAAAATGTTTAGTGACCACTAAGCATTTCATTCAATTAAATCAACTAGAGTGAGGGGAAAACACTTGGCAACCACCAAGTGTTTTCCCCTCACTACATTTTATCAAGTGAGAAAAACACATGGTAACCACCAGGTGTTTTTCTCAAGAAATTGAATAAACTTGGGGAAATGCCTAGCGGCCATTAGGTATTTTCCATCAATTGAATCCAATGTTGAGAAAAATGCCTAATGGGCATGAGGTGTTTTCCTTTGATTCAATCCACTATGGTGAAAAAAAATCTTGGCAACAACTAAACATTTTTTTTCACTCCATCCACTTTAATGAACAAAAAGCCTAGTGGGTTGCCATGCGTTAACCAAACTAAATTTTCCATCTAGTAAAAGACAAATGTGTTGATTGTAATATGTGTAAAACATTATAGGTACACACCCCCTCTTATGAAGAAAGTTGTTGGCAATTATCTTAACCTCATTCCATTATACAAGGAGGCAACATTCAAATTGTGGGACCTTACATTCAAGGTAATTTCTTGGTGGTAAGGATTCTAAAAGAAGCATATTTAAGTCTAGAATTCCATTTTGTAAAAAATGGAAACTAGGATTTTGTGAAGAAAATGCCACTGAAGCATATGGTGGTTTAGACACACAATTTCAAAAAGGTGGTCCTCCTACTAAAAGACCTCAAGAAGCAGCAAATTGTTAAATTGGTCTGTGAATGCTGTTGAATAAATGATGAGCTCCTACCCGAGATCATCAAAAGAGGATTTTAGGTGGGGATTTCTTGGATCGATCACTAACCCAAAATCCCCTAAACCCTAAACCTTAAACTGTTGAATAAATGATGAGCTCACACTCGAGACCATCAAAAGGGGATTTTGGGTCGGTGACCTCTTGGATTAATCACCAACCTTAAACCCTAAACCCTAAACTAATACAACAAGTATGATATGAAAACATCCATTTTTGTGATTCCTAAAGACCCAAAGAATCCAAATTGCTTCCTTCCATGCAAGCTAAAAACTTGGAAGGAAATAAAAAATAATCAACTTTTTATTATTAGGCAACAACACACATTTGCTACAACATTAGTAAATTTCCTCCATCTCATGAGATCTTGAATTAGTTGTCCATTTAAAAAAAAAAATTGAACAAATATGAATTGAGAATTGTTTCGTGACTGTCAGGTGATTCCCAAACATTCATTGTCAAGGACACCTAGCAATTCCCAAACAGCGTCCAAAACTTAATTGTGAAGAACACATAGCAGCCGCCAAGTGGTTTTCGACATGCATTTTGAAGTTTCAATCATTTTAGATCCTTCAACTTCTCAATTAAAATTTGTGGTTTACAAGTGATTATTAATATTATGAAAAGTTTTGGTTTTCTTGATAGGATTCCATGATGGACCCAAACACAAGCCCTAAAGTTCACAAACTTTATAACAAGTTTGAGATTGTTGTTATGTGGGACAATGGTTTTGTTCACTTGTGCAAGGTGTCCAAGATTTTGAATAATAAGCATTGTGGGCTAGCTATGTCAAAGACATTGTATCAAAAGAATCTTGGACATGCGCGTCACATATGGAATATTTATGAAAAACCATTGCCAAATCTTAATATGTCAAGTTGACATTTCGAGGACTATAAGGTAAATATAAAAGACTTTCGATTTGGTCCCACCATATCATGAATATCTATTCCATAAAATTAATATAGTGCAAAAAACTTTGTAGGCTTTTGAAGAGGCTTTCAAGCCAGTTTTGAACATGGAATCAACAAAAGAAGCATAAATGACACACCCTCGAACTCCTTGATAGATTCACTGCGAGTCTAAATGTGAAAACAACGGAAGGATAAGGAGTTGGGGCACGTTCCTTGGCTTGTAGCACTTTGGGGTAGAGGGGCATGCTGGAGTTCCGAGATGGGGATTAGGAAAAATGACAAGTAATTCAATTCCTTACATGGACTTGCACAAACCATACAACAAGTTTGTTAATGCATAGTTGGAGCACTTTTAATGCACGGACGAGCCACGGGCAAACACAGACTCACAAGACTCATCATGACACGAACTTGGGGGTTTTGGTAACAATGAGTTGCCATCATTAGAGGAACATAATACATCCTCCTTCCTAGAAGATAGGCGCTTATACAAGAATGAAATCTGCCTTGAAGCCCAAGCTAAAATCCTCAAATTAATCATTTATGATGGAATGGTGTGCCTTAGTGTATTCAGCAGAGGGGTTTTGACATATATTTATCTTGTAAGTCATATCCTCCACATCTTTTAAAAATATTCTTGACCCACCTTTGGGTCTAGGATTTTAATTATGGATTTTCTTCAAATTATAAGAGACGAGATGTAAATTTTTAGAGATTATTCCTATCGATCTTGAAGGGGATCATTGTGAGACAATAGCGTCCATTTTCTTGTGAATGCTATGGGGTGTTACTATCCAAAATGCAGGAATTGAGCCGGAAGTAGGAGCGTTGCAAATCATAGTTAGTGCACAAACTAATCATGAAATCAAGGAAGGTGGTTGTGACAATGAAGACAACCAAGGAAGACGGAACAAAGAACATGGAGGAGGGAACGAGGCACGAGCTGGAGGCAATAAGGAACAAGGAGGTGGAAACTAAGACAAAGGGGAGGAGAAGGGGGAAAAAGGTGGAAAGAAAAATGTTCCTCAAAGAAAGGCCAAAATATACAAGGAGTATGCAAGGAGGGACAAACCCAAAAAGAACGAATCCAATAGTAAAACTCAACATTCGAAGAAGGAAAGCGTTAATCACGAAAGGAGTTCATCCAACCTGTGTAGCCAATTCATTGAGAATAAAAAAATGGATATCCTAAAGGATAATGAAGTATGTGCATATGGTAACAGTTCATTACTTTTTGAATCGATTGCTTCATTAGGTGGGGCAAATGGTGTCCTCATAAATGAAAGCTAGAAGGTTGGTGAAGATCTGCGAAGCTTGCCTTTTCCAATAGAAAAATTGAACTTGTTTAAATTTTAATAGCTTATTTAATGATGGGTGTATGTACATTTTAATCATAAAAATAGTGTGTTCCATACATATTTTGTTGTGTTGGAATACAATATGAACATAAATAAGTAGTATGTTTCGATAGGTGTTCGTTTATTGTTCATTTTATGATATTTTGCATATGTAAATCTTCCATTCAATTGTACATTGCTTTATGATCAACAATCATGCTATTGTTAGATTGTTTTTTAATTTAAGAAGTTGTAAAAAGGGTTAGCAACCACTTAGTGTGCCATAACCGAAACATTGGGTTCACAACTAAATGTGGAGTGCAAGGGCCCATGAGGCCAAAAGAAAGTGTGTTTAGGTGTGAAACACATTTTTACAAATGGGGGAGAGTGCAAGGGATGAACCCCAATGACTACCATGTGCACTCCCATTTTGGGAGTTGCACTCATGCACTTTGTTAGGAAATTTTCTATTGTTCTACCTCGTTTTCTTGAATGTTTGGTGGCTACTAAACGTTCGAGTAAAACCATGTTATGATGGAGTTTTTTGGAGGTCCCAGTGGTAGTTTTTTCTAGGTGAATCAAGTACTGTTGCATTGTATACAAATTTATTTGAAAAACTTGGCAAAAGCAAGATGAAAAATTGAAACGTACATTCTAATCTTTCAAACCCAAAATTTTTTTTACCAAAAGGATAAATGATTAATCCAAGGTGGATTTTACAAGGGATGGTACATCCAATGTCCTCAATCCAAATTACTGCAAAAAAATTATCATTATGGATTTTTTTTCTTCTAGTGGAGTTGGAAATTAAGCCTACAACTTTTTACTACCACACATTGAAGTACCATAACACTTAAGATGAACAAATCAAGCAAGAAAAAGTCTCTCAAATTTTTTAAGATTTAAAATGAAAATTTCAAATTTGTAAACTCCATTTCAAAATCTAAATTGACTTTTTCAAGGCCCATATTTTTAAAGATTAAAAAAAAAGGTTTAAATTATGGTGATATGAATTTGGAAATGGAAAAAAATGTGAACTTCAACACCATTTAAATGTTTTAAAAAAACATCATTAGATTTGGACTTTAAAAATGGACTTTGAGCTGCCAATTTTGGTCAAGTGTAATGTACTTTTACCCATTCATCATAAAAACATTTTTGATGTTAGCTTTGGTTTCATAAACATCTTATGTGTTACAAGTAAATATATTCTTTATTTGTCTTTCATTTTGGAAACTTCTGGGGGGGGGGGCCACGAGACATTTTTGAATAAGATGAACTAATATTTTTTGTTAATGAGTTCGTGTTATTTTTAGTTTTTCCAAATGTAACTTTAAATGGAAGTTCATGTCTTTTGTCTATACACAGGGACTTCTGAGATGGATGCAATGTTCAACAGCTCCAATGACTTCACTTATAATGCTAAAACTTATGAGGTTAAATTAGTGAAGGAATGGGGTGAAAACACACTACAATGATCCCCTTTGGGGTGTCATATTATATTACTTTCTAGTGATGTGCATGTTTGAACGTATCCCACCTCAAACTTTTGAAATATTTTCACAATATTTATGCATATTATGTTGGAATATAACCTAGGCAAGAAATTTAAAAAGAAATTATTTCATTTCATTTTATAAAGTGGGAGATTAGAAAATATCTGTGGAATTGAATGTAATGTATTTATGTATTCAAAAACACAAATATACTCCAAAAAAAAATTAAATGGTTTTTAGTTTTTATTGTCACTCAAAAAAAGATGTTTGGACTCAAGGTTAGAGACTCACTTACACACAACCACAAACTGAATAAGGGTCCCAAGGCATTGTTATATTTTCAAGTTTGTTAGAAAAAAATGTGGTTATAGTGGAGGTGAATGGACATCATTTAATTCTTGACCTAAATGGAGTATTAGTGGTGATAGGAGAGGGTTCAACTAGATTTTGCCCAATGGTTTTGAGACTCGTGTTGAAAGAGTTCCTCGATCTTCAAGAATAGTAGACTAAACGTTTTGCTTCAAAAATGAACATTTCTTCCCTGAAAAGCCTAACAAGCCTATTTTCCATAAAAACCTAAATGATTTTTTCTATATGTTCCTAGGTACAGATTAGGGAAATACACTGCTTGTAGATGACATGCCTCACAAGAATATGTTTAACCTTCTTTTTAGTGCCATTTTCCTTTAGATGTTTTATTTGTTCAAAGTAAACGATAATTATTTGCTTGGAATTGTTCTTTCGTTTTTGGAATCCTTGCATTCATTTGGAATACGAGTTTCTAAATTTTTGGAGTGTAATCCTTTTGGGAACATTACACATGTTCTTCCTTTTGACCCTTGATATGAGAAATTGGCTCTACAATGTTCTTTCTAATGTGATGACACTTTTTGCACAACAAGATGAAATTGAAACTTGGAAATAAAAAAATTGAAGTATATTATTTGATGTTTTTTGTATTATGTTGAACATGATTTGTTTTGTTCTATCTCCCTAATTTGATTTGAATGATTGTCTATTTTTCATATATATTGTCAATCATAATTGATAGTGTATTTGTTGAAACATGGTTTGGTGGCCACCAAGTGTTTGTTGGAATCTACTTTTTCAAAAATTGGTAATGGCACATTGTGGTATTAGATACTTGTTATAAACACTAATGGAAGTTCATGGTGATTCAACATCCTACTTAAGACTAAAACACTATTATTGACTACATGTCATCATAAAATTGAACAATAGATTAATATGTTGTCACATTTCTATATACTTTATTTAACTAATAAAGTTTTTGTTATCGTTGTAATTCAATATTGTGTTGCATCTGGCTAAACATAGCAAAGCCACTTCAATGAGTTCACATGGATGCTTAAAGTTTGTAGGACCCAAAAAATTGTTAATTTTCAGTGTGAATAGTGTGTTGTGTTATGTGCCACAATGTGCTATTCTGCAAGGGAATGCACGAGTGTTTGGAAAAAACATTGACAAGAACAAAGTTGAAGTTAGAGTTGGAATTTCAAACATATTCTTTCCAATGCTTTTAAAAAGTTCAACAAATTGCAATTTGGTTTTGTATGAAACTTGAGGATGTGTTAGAACTTCTTCCAATGTTGATGCCAAAAAAGTTCGTGAATGAGTTCATTTTTATTTGGAAATTTGAACAATGTTCAAAGACTTTTGGTCAAATTACTTTAGGGTCCTATTACTATATAAAGGATTTGAAACATGTGTGTTATGCTTGTGGTGGACTACCTTATGGGATGGAAGATCAAACATTACTAATTGATGATGAACTTAGCAAAGCGTTTCGAAATCCAAAGTGGAGTGATTTTTTTTGGAGTCCTTCAAGGGTGAGATTTTGTCAAGGAATAAAGTGCAATTGTTGGACTTGGCATCTTGATTGTGGCTAGCCATAATTAAATTTCCTTTCATGAGGATAGTTTGAGATCATTATGATTTTATGCTCAAGCATTCTAAGCCTTGTTTAAGTTCTTCTTCGCGAAATTATTCTTGGTTCATGCAATATATGAATAGTGACAATAGGGCTCTTTGCAATGTGAGGCCCCCTTTGGGTATGCACTCTGAATCATTTCATCTCATTTCAATTTACATATATGATGTCAACTATTATGTTATAATATGGTTTCATTTTTTGTACTGAGTTTTGTTTGTAGTTGCTTGTGATTTTTGTTCACAATCATGCAATGGTGTTTGTAGCTTTGAAAGGGAGAAAACAATGTTTACCACAAAGATTCTTATTTTGAGATGATGTGGATTTAGTTGCATATTTGACCATGGACCATCCCAAAAGTTCTAAGAAGAGGAGGAATTAACTTTCTTCTTATGGTTTGTGTTGTTAATGTTTTTTATAATGGATTTTTCATTTATTGATTTTTAAAGATTGTTTGTTCTAGCTTACAACAAGGTAGCCACCATGGTTCAAAGTTCAAATTGTATTTGAAATATTCAATAAATTTTCTTTATCTATATTAATAGCCAACAATCTAGTGGCCAAAAGGTGAAATTTGTATGATTGATGTATTAAGTTGTATGTTGTTAATCTTTCAAGGTCTTTTGATGTGGTTAACAACTTGGTGGACAAAAGGTGTAATTTGTAAGTTACATTTTGTTGAATTTTCAAGATCTTTTGATGTGGTTAATAATTTGCTAGTCAAAAGGTGTAAAGTTGTAAGTTGCATTTTGTTGATTTTTTCAATTCTTTTGTTATGGTTGACAACTTGGTGGCCATAAGGTCATATTTATAATTGACAGTTTACTATTTGGAATAGATTAAAATGTGTGTTAGTACTTTTAGACTTTTGTAAAGTCTAAAATTAATTAAATATGTGTTTAGTGCCAAATTTAATGGTTAAACATAGTGGTTAAATTTAAATTAAATTTAATGATTAAAATTTGGTTAAATTTTGGGTAAATCTAATGGCTACATCTGATGGTTACACCTAGTGGCTAACTTCAATAGGTAAGTGGAATAGGTAAGTGGGAGGATATGTATGATGGGGTGAAAGCACACTAAAGTGTTACATTTTGGATGTTTGGGAGTTCATTTTTCACATTTAAATTCTTTTCAATAGTAGTTTATTTCAATTGATATGCAAATGATGAATTGAGATTCATGTGAAAAATGAACTCATATATCAAAACATTATGTTAAAATTTCATTGTCAAATCTTCAGTATTCAATTTGTTATGCACTTTTAAAGTTGTATAAAAACACCTATCCAGTCAATGATAAATTAAATGGATTCAATACACCTTGATATAATGTCCTTTATGATTAAATGACTCAATGGTAATATAATATTGTGACAAATTGATATTACATAAGACAATTTGAAAATATTTGATGATTAAATTTTGAGATGTGTATCAAGTATGAAGCTTCTAAAGGAAGTCTTTCATTTGTTGAAAATAATGATTTAGATGCTCATATTTCAAGCATAATATATCATAAAATAAGTTAAAGATGTTTAAATCCTTATGGAAAAATATCTTGTAGCACCTTACCACATGGCCCATTTGATTCAAAGTATCTTGCTTTTGCCTATTTTTTTCATACTTTCCTATTGTATTTTATTTCATAATGGACTAAAAATGAACTGTCATGATGTGCCATTTTTGTTTCACCCTAGTGTGCTTTCACCTGATGTAGGTAATATACAAGTAGGTGGGTAGGCAAGTAGGTAGGTAGGAAGGAAAATAATAAGTAGGTAAGTGGTTAGCTAGGTAAATAGGTGGGTGATAAGTAAAAGGTAGGTGCATAGGATAATAGATCATGTCACACTTGATTAAAGATCATTGGCCATCTTGACTAAATGTTGAATTTGAGTAAAGACCATTGGTCATTTTGACTAAATGTTCAATTTGATTAAAGATCATTGAATATTTTGATTAAGGTTGTACAACTTGACTATATGTTTTTAGTCAAATTAATCATTATAGTCAAGTTGATTAATTAAAAAATACATGTGTTATTTAAGCCCCTAACTTTTAATTAAAATGTACATGTCCATAAGTCAAAATGACAAAGTAGTCAACTTGAACCTCTTAACAAATCATGATTTGTAGTAGTGTCATAAGATTTTTAACATAATTTTAAATAAAATTTATAGATTATATTTGTAAAAATATAAAACTTAAAATTTCATTAAATTCATTGATTATCTAACATCATTCAATATGATTTAGACTAAAATTTAAGATGTAGAAAAACATTATACATCATACATATTATAATTGATATAAAAAAATTATTATAATTTTCTGAAATGGGATTCATATATTATAATCACATTGATTTTTTTTTAATGAAATGAAAAATTAATATGTGGGAGATAAATTATTATTTTTATTTATTATTAAAGATTAGTTGTAAAATATTTTTCATTTATAAATCATGTGCTTGAATCTTATTTTCCAATGAATCATCATCAAAATGTAGTCCAATTTAACAAAATTCAAAAAATAATTATTCAAATTCATGTACATTTTTGGAAGAAAATATATTATACTGTGCATGTCATTGAAAGTACTTTAAGAATAAACTTAAAAATTTTCCATTTGGGAAAATATCAATAAAATATTGAAATTGATGTTTATGCAATGTTTAAAATTAAGTATGGGGTAAATAAAATGCATTCACAAATGTTTTCACATCAAGTGGGATGGTTTGATGGCAAAGGAATTGATATCCATCCTTGGGGTCTAAGGATCAAACCTCATAAGTGACCTAGTTGTGGTCAATGATGGTATGTTGACCATATGTACCTTACATAGTTAGGTTACTTAACCTAGGTTCCTACCTAGGCTAGTTTAGATACTTAAATTAGGTGGTTTACCCTAGCTATTTAAATTAAATTTTTAGCTTAGCCTAAGTAATGACACATGTTAACAATTCATAGGATGAAAATTTATGAAATTATTAATAATATGAATTATTATAATGCATTATTTATACAAATATTTTACTTAATATATGTGATTAAAAATTATATGAAATAATTTAAATTAAATTAATTTAAAAAATGTTGCCCAATATTTTATGTAGTTGTAAATTTAGTCACATAGTCCTAAAATTAGTTAGTGGATGAAAAATCCTTGCAATCACAAATGATATGCAATTATCAATGTGATTATACATGCCAAATGGAGTTTTTTTGCGATTGGTTGTTTTTCGTTACTTGTCTAAGGTGACTACAGGATTTGTAATTGTTTATTTCCAAATTTCTTCTAGTGAATGTGGCCTTATGGGCACCTTTCAAATTGATATTTGGGTTCAATTCATCATTAAAGCCATGGTGTTAAATGTTGTGTACAATAAACAAACCCAATGTGATTTGACCCAAAGATAAATCTATATTTAAAGGTTAACTTAAAGCACATAATTTGACAATTACATAAAACTTCTAGAAAATATTCACCTTAAAAAAGGCAATGATTAGTAACCAATGTTGATTAGTTCTTTTCCTTAACCAATAGGGTAGGGCCATGACTATTTGTTATTCTTTATAAAAAAAAAAGGTATGAGTAATTGGATTTTGAAGGTTTGTGAGACCCACTATTGTCAATTTCTTTGTTTAAGTAAACCCTAGTTATCAATTTCATGATTTAAAAAAAATATTACCCATCTATTATGCATAAGTGTTTTTTTTCAATGACCAACTTCATAACCGCTTAGTATAATGTCAATGTAAGTTTTTAACATAATACTTGTCCAAAAAATTGACTATGAATTCTTTGTGTGATTTTCTCTTTCTCAAAGAAAAAACCAATGGTTTAGGATTAGGTATATGGACCCTTGTTTGATGGTTTTCAAAAATCAAAGAATTGATTCTAACCCTTGACCAATGGTTTTAAAAAATCAAAGAACTAGTTTTAGCTTTTCATTGCATTCAATAAATAAATAAAATTTGGTCAAATAACCTACCCTAAGCAATCGATTCTTTCATGAACCAAATGATTATCTTTCAAAAATTTCCAAAACCCACAATAGAAGTTATAATTTGTTGAAACCCAAAATCAAAAGTTTATTAACAAATCAAACCACCACCCTACAATCTTGAATAGGCTAAATAGTCTAAAAAGTTATTAATGATGTGGGAAAATATTAAAAAGTTATTAATGATGTGGGAAAATATTCTTAGGATGCCAACTACATCAACAATGGCTTTTTGGTCTTCTCTTGCATTTCCAAATAATGTAGACATGTTGATGATCAAACGCTTAGTGTATCAAAAAGTTTAAAATCTTTGAACTTTCCTCTATTGCCTTTGGAGTTTAAAGAGATATTGTAAATCACCACTTGGCACGTGCATAGCCATGCAAATCACTAAAAATGGATTTAAAATGAGGAAGATAGGTCATGAAGTCATTGTGGTCAATGCTTGGTTATGAACTTGTTGAAACAATTTGTGATTTGGAGTTTAAAATTCTTGAAATTTTTTCTATTACTTCTAAAGTTCAAAAAGGTTTTGTAAAGCTTTAGTTAAATGCAACCGTAGGTTTTTAATCATTAAAAGAGAACCAAACAATGAGAAAGATATGAAATTTGAAAATAAACAAGGTTTAATTATTTTCAAACATTTTGTGATTTGGATAGCTTGTCCTCTTTGTGCTTCTTCTTCCCAAATTCTTTACCTCATGAGTTCAAAGAGCTATTCTATACCTTCACTTGGCACAATCATAGCCATGAAGTTGACCAAAAAGGGGCTACAAATGAGTAAAATATAGTTTGTGTTTGGTGGCAGGCATGTTAACACTATCTACTTACTCCTCCATAACTCATTTTCACTCAAACTTGATTAGAGTGTCTTCTTTTGCTTGTAATAATATATTTTTTGTCTTGCTTCTCTCAAGACAAATTATAAGTTACATTGTTCCACATGAACTATGTATTTCCTAAGTCTCAAGACCCCATATCTGGGCTCTGTTTGCAAAACCACATCAACATACATTGCTAAATATTTGACCATTCCCACCCATAATAAACGCAAACAAGTGGACAATATAAAGTGAAAGACTATTTAAGTCTCACCACCTTGGCCAGCCAGTATTGTTGACCAATAACAGTCATTTCCTTTTACAGGTCCTCATGTACAGGGTGAAACTCAGTTTCACACTATTTGACTACTATACTTCATGCATATGTAGTGTGGGTGGAGATTCAATGAAAAAAAGTTGCCATTTTTTGACAAAGAAACTGGGAAAACTTTGGAATTTTTTTTTTCTAGTGTGAATTTGGCCAATTTTGCTAATTTTTTGTTAAATTTCACCAAAAACTTCGATATTGAAAAAAGAAAGAAGAAACACTGATGGAGATGCTCTAACAGGTGCCAGTGGGAGGACCTAGTCCAGCAGCAGTACCTAGCTTATATGATAAAATAAGGCTGCGTTCTGGATCCAATTTCTCGCTCTCGTTGTGGGTTCTCTTTTTCTCTTTCCCAAAGAGAAGGAAAAAACGAAAAAAACCCATGACACATGTGACATGATCATTCCATCTTTTGGGTAATCTAAAACTATTCTTCCAATATTGAAATCAAAATTTGTTCAAGTGCAGATGTAGCTGCTGCTACCCTGACATAATTGCAGTGATTTTGCAGTAAACATTATATAAGAAAACTCTACAGCAATCTGCACTTCCTGTTGTTGCTCTGGTCATCAATTTAGAAATTAGGACACAAGTGAAGCTATTGCGTAAAAAATGATTTATACAATGACATAGCCATCTTCTATTGGGATCTACTACTGAAGGCAACTCTCACAATTCAGTTTCTCAGTTCAGGGGGTATGCATATATTTGAACAGCTTTGGAGTATAGTATGTTTTGTCTTGTCACATGCGCCAGAGTTTACTTACTTTGTGTCTGCCAGAACTTCAGATCTTTCAGTTTTTTGCGAGAAAGATGCTAGAGACTGAAGAGTAGTGTCTCGTGCTGAAGTTTATAGTGAGTGAGAGAAGTACATAGGGAAGAAACTTGTTGTGGGTATATATCTTAGAACAGCCCATCACTGAACATGTACCTATCATCAAACACTTTCCAATATTGTCCTAATTCCTTAGCCAAATTTTGCAATTTTTGTGTCATTGGATGTGCAAACTGGAGGGCTACAATGTTCTTTGAACCTTAGAAATAAAGGAGCAACACCAAAAACACAAGAAGAGGATACGTGATAGTTTCTTTCAATTTTTTTGAAAAAATATTTTTATACTCCTCTATACTTTCACCCCCATATTTTTTCATTTTTAGTCTATTTTGAATGATTAAAAACCTGATGGGAGCGTCAACTAGGGCTTTACAAAACTTCTTGATATTCAAGAGGCAAAGATGCAATGATCAAAGATCTTAAGCTCAAAATCTTAACCTGTTTAAGTCACCCATCACTAGACATTGAACTCCCTTACACCAAACACCCCATATCTTACCCATTTAAAAATTGAATTGAGAGGTTTTTGTGAAATTGGAAGCATTAGGTGGAGGGTTAAAAAAGTTCTCTGTTTTCAGTTCAGAATTAGAGGAACAATGTGTGAGGATTCAACCTTGTTTGATTTCTTAAGTGTTCGTTTCACAGCCTATCTACCTTAGCTAAATTTTCTAAAATTATTAATCCATGGTAAAGATAAATGATGAATAATTACCCTGTTCACATTGTATAATTGTTTACACAATACCCTTGATTGCTAATTTCCTCCATTATTTGTTATAATACTCACATGTTATGCATAAATTTGAAATACCTAACCAAATAAGTGTCTTGTATAATGTTAAGGTAGATTTTTGTAAGTAAAACCATTTTTTGTAAGTTCCATTTTTTAAAACTGAAATTTAAAAAATATTTATCATTTACTTTAAAGAGGATAAACTTTGATTAATGAGGTTCTATCCCAACAAATTGTCTCCTAGGAAGTGGGTAGTGCATAGCTTCAATAATTTGGGCATTGCAATTGATATTAAACCTCAAACGTTTTGTCAAATTTCATAAAGTTAGCCAAAAGTATCACCTATGTTTTTTTCTATGGCAAATTGGCCTCCTAATTTTTTCATTTGAAGCAATTATCAGTCCAATTAATCCTACCTTGAATTCCTCCTCACCACCCTCCTGGCATGATGGGGGGGGAGACACCATAATGCTTTTTTTTCCCTCGCTTGGCACAAATGGCACAATAATGCTTTGCGCATCAGAAGAAAAAGAAATTACTTTTGAAAAGCTGGACCGACCAAAAATGGGCCAAAAGAGCATGAAAGGTATAAAGGTTGTATCTTGATTCTCAGCCCCAATCCTTTGGGCTGGTCAATCGAAAAAGTGCAACGAACTGTGGAACAGCATGGCATAGACAAAGTCTAGTACCACTCCTTTCATGCAAAGGCTATTGCTTTGCTTTCATCAAGATATATATAATGTCGTGTATTCATCCCAAGTTGTCTGGCTCTTAAGAGAAAGTATGTTCAAAGAGTGTAAGTTGAAAGTGAACAGATATCAATCATAAAAAGATAATTTGCTGTCCTATGAAACAGGGAAATGTGACAATGATGGGGATATTATAAGGCTCCTGAGTACTCCCCCAGCAAGTTTGTGAGCTTGTGGAATGTCAAACATGGGATTCATTGAGCTGTGGGCCATCATATAGCTCAAACGGTGGATATGCTGTTAAGAAAGAATGATGGTTGTAGAGACTCGTAGCTCCAAACAAGAAAATATGGTTACCAAAGCACTTGAATGGATTGCAGAAGGCCACGGAACATTTGAGATACAAATGGGATATCAAATCACTTTTTAAAAGGGTTCAGAAAAAATAAAAAGCCAAAATGGGAAAATGGGAAAATGCAAATGATGCCTTATGGAAAAGCTCGGTCAAGAAGCACACACATCTAAAGGGTAGAGTGGTGCAAATGAATCTTCAAACAAACTAGAAAAGTTAGGAAAACCCCACCAAATGTATATACCCACAAAAAACTTGCCTTGTAGCTCTGAAGTCTTTTTATGGACCGTACTAGTTGTTTTGACTAGAAATTATTTGTGGCCTTTTCAACTTTTTTATAGGACTCAGGGGTTGTCAACTTTGAGGTGATTTGAAAACAGCTAAATGTTTGCAACTTGGGTGGAACTTGGGAGCCAGGCAAACATATGATCTATCCATTTTGGGTAGGTTAAATAACTTTAGACAAGTTACACTAGAATAATGGATCCTTTTGTACACCACTAGAATATAGGCAGCTTCACCATACTCCAAAACGATTCTGGGTGCCAGTCAGTATGGGAAGGATGGTTCACAGAGGCACTAAGTAAAACAAAAGTGCACAGGTAATGTGCAAGAGTAACCCTGTCTGTAAATAGCTACTAAACATTGAACTGTTCATTCTCTCTGGAGATAACTAAGAAAACAAATTCAGACCACCAAATCCAGCAATCCTATTGGCCTGGAAAAAAAAAATTCAGACCTACACACAACCCTATTCTGCTGAACATTGAAACTAATGGTCCTTTCCGACCATTTCCATTGCTCCTCTAAAATTCTCACAAACCTACCAAACTTACCTATTATATATTTAACTATTAATTCAAGATAACTAAAAAAAAAAATTCAGACCATCAAATCAAGCAATTTCCATTGGCCATAACAACATTTCTTCACACTACACACAAGACTAGGATTCAACACCGTTCATATATTAGTACACTAACACTATTAATACTGTACACAGACAGGGTTGAGGAAAAAAAAAGAAAAAAGGGAAAGAAAGTCTAGAACAGAAAAAAATAGATCACCAAAATGAATGGCCACTGGTAAGGGGGAGGAGACTTTCAGTGACTCCACTTGTGCGAGGAGCAACTGCTTTTGGAAAATCACTTCAAGCTGCAGCAGCAGCTTGCATTCTTATATACATCTGAAAGCATAACGTTACATCTATCAATAATGATGGCAGTTCTAGTATAAGAGCTCTAGCTCGCTAAGAATATTTCCTCTGCAAGTAGCTCTAGCTAGCTGAAATTGTTTCCTCTGCAACTAGCTAGCTAGTTAGCTGATCTTCTTCTTCTTACAGACTTCTAGTTGTAGATGACATAAGAGCAGAACTAGTTCTAAATGATTATAACGCTGCACTAATAAGATTCCGTCATCTAGACAAAAGAGTCGTGGTTCGTTCCTTGTCCTGTTGGTTTTGGAGCTGGTCCTTGGTCCTTAGCTAAAGGCGTTTTCACTAGGATCATACAAGAAGTACTATTATGCCAGCTTTGGGTCAGTTCATTTCCGTAAGCCGGAGTTTAAGGCTGCAGCTAGCAGCGGGTAATTTGGAGGCTTACATACACGTTGCATTCATTTGATCATGCAGAGGTTCAGCTAACTACTGTCCTGGAGCTCATGCTATTTACAAGGAAACTATGGTGGAATTCACAGGACTCTAGTAGAGTAGTATAGCCTCGCGGGACTCCTCCTGGCTCCGAGTGGTGTTTCAGGAGGAATCATCCACTGACTAGTGCAGTTGGTGACAGTTTTAAGTGTTTGTCTCTTAGCTATATATCTGCCCGGGCTAAGTTAGCTGAAATCCCCAGCTACTTCACAAGATTAGCATCTAGTACAGATCTACCTTGAAGTTCCTTGAAACTACCGTGAGAAAGTAGTCCACCAAGTTTAGCTGATGTGTGACTTGGTGCTAGTTACTGCATTAACATAGTTGTATAGTTGCAGCAGCAGCTCATGTAATCAGTTCCGGGCCTCTGAGGCAAATGATTTGCTTGTGGTAATGTTAGCTAGCTAGCAGTGAAAGTAGTGTAAAGAGCAGAATTTACTTACCTCACTCCAAGACTTAGTTGCCCAGCTCATGTAGAAACGTCGACCCAGCTTTCGTCTCATGATGATACCCAGGTTTCTCTCTCTTTAGATCTGTGTCCTGACTTTAACTCTTCTAGTCTCGCACAATTTTGCAGCTCTTGAAATGTTCCGGTTCTCGCAGCCTAGTGACTCAAGTACGCCAAGCAGCAGCTGCTCAGCTCGTCCTCTGAGGCGGCTGTATGATCAATAGCTGCAAGCCTCTGCACATTCTGTCACTTTGCTGAGTCTTCTTGTGTCCAAACTGTGGATCTCTTCTTCTTCTTCTGCCAGTTGACTCCATAGCTAGCTTCTGCACATTATTTAATCCACCTGTCATTGCAGACTTAGAAGCTCACTCAAGTACGAATATCAGAAGGCCGGGAGCTCGAGTTTGACATTGAATTCTGTGATACTAGTGCCCCAGCGTGCATTGAACATTCTCTAAGTTTCAGACTGCAGGCACATTTGAATTGGAAGACTCCAGGTTCAGGAACGAACTTTCGTGTATGCTAAGTGGATCGTCTCATGAACCGGAGTATGATAAACCAGCTGCGCGAGTGACTGCTGATGAGTTGGTAATGGGCTCAGATATCAGCACAACAGCCTATTTCTGCTTTCGTAAACTTTCCTTTGCCGACTGCTGGCGGCGCTGAGCAGCCATGCCCAAGTTTTCGGAATGGTCATCAAGGAACCAGTCTAGTCTGAAAGCAAATAGCCGGCCTCTTGTACTATCAGCAGCCGCTCACATCCATCTAGTCTGGTGTATTATCGTATTACTGATGTTCCAACACTGGGCGTCGTCCACATCTGCCGCTAGGCCAAGTCATCAGCTTGTCGGTAAGCTTACAATCGCGTCTTGTACAATCTCTCTATGATTCTCTGTATCTAATTGTCTATGATTCTCCTTCCTGGACGAAACAACAAGCACTTTAGTTGTTGCAAACTCTTCCGCACACCACCGTAAATTTGCTTGCTAGCACTAGGTCTAATTCCCTTGAATAGAGGAACTGCGTCAACAATATCGATCCTATCGCTGCTGCACATCCCTAAAGACAAACATTGCGGTTTTGAACTCAAGACTAGGAGCACAGACAAACATGTGTATAATAATATTTGCTCATAGGGCTGCTGCCGAAGGAAATTACGATTGTCAATCCTTGCAATTGAAAAATGAGTTCAAGATGTTTTTGTAAAGAAGAAGAGCAGAGCTGATGGAGCTAACATCAATCAGGTGACGTGTACTCCCAGGTCTGCAATTTGTAGAATCGGCGGCATACGCGGAAACCTTGAAAGCAGCCAGGGCAATCGATCAGGATGCAGTTTCCATTCCTCCCTCAAGTCTTAAGGTACACTACTTATGACATTGCCCTGCTGTAGGTTTGAAAACAGGAGTTCTTGTTGTTCACACAAGCTGCAGCTTCGTGAATGCTCAGCAGCTCTTTAAGAACGATCCGCGAGCATTTGTTACACAAAATATTGTTTACAGGATTGAGCTGAGTAGTAGTATGGTAGCTTCTCGAATGCTGAGTAAAGGATACACAACAGCCTTAACAGCATCAGGATCTGACTTAAGGCTGGCTCGTTTGGGCGGCGCAGATTCTTGAGAGGCATTGGATTAGGCCATTGGCAACTGAATCTGCTGGAGACGAGTCCTTTATCCTAAAGCTCTTGAGCACACATATGTGCTGCCAGGGAAATATGCAAGGGACGCCTGCAGCAGCCAATTCTGTTCAGTCTCTTATTAGGAGCTTCATCAAGCGAAGCAGGATTTGTACAGGGACAAGAAAGACTTCTGCTTTCGAAGAACTCCCAGGTTGTTCATATCCTCGCGGCAACGACTTCAATAGGAGACGTAAACTGAGATCCAAAAATGCCACTACAGCTCCTCCTGCAACAGCCGAAGCTATGGACGACATGGAATCGGTCGACGACATGGAGTCGGACTACAGTGATCCGCAAACCCACCCTCCCAAAGGAAACTAGTCTAAGCCAAAGTATTTTTGCGCGAGCTTGCTAATTTTCAAGGTTCACAGATCAAAGCTGTTAATTCTGGGTCTAGACTCTAGAAGTGACAACCGGCTGCCTGATCACAGAGATCACCGTAGAGGAATATAGAGCTGAGTGTAGGTTATCAACAAGACCCTGCAAGCCAGAGTTGCTAGTTTTCCCGTTGGCCAGCTTCTCTCAAACATGGATCATGTCAATTCCTAAGTGCCTAACTTCCTTTCCCGCGATCCTGGTTCAAGCGCCTGACTGACTTCAGAAGGACCCCTTAAGCCCCTGCAGGATCTCACACTTCAAGCTTGCACCAGCTAGAAACAAATGTCCAACACTGGCCATAAGTCCTAAACCAGTACTTCTCCGACGTTCCTGGCTGATCGATGCTCATACAGATGATGCGTGCCGGTCAAGATACAGGTCTGTAAGATCATGTGACGACTAGTTCTTCATCGTACACGTTCACCTGCGAGCTAAATGGAAGTTCAATTCTTACTGTCACTTGCAACAAATGCTGCAAGCTGTATGCAGCACGGCTTGATGTGATTTAGTAACCAGCCAGATCAGCTGCTAACTGGTTCAACACTCCCCCAACAGTTTCCTAATATTTATTCATGACCTAAAGTTTTGCGGGATCAAAAGTGCTTAGTTGTTGCTCAATGGTGCTACATTAAACTGGGATCATGCAACAGCTCCAAAAATTGTGGCTAGCATTCGATCGGTCAGGCTGATCACTTGGAATCTGTAGCCTGCGCCAAGTTAATCCACTGCTAGCATTATTGTCATGTTCAAGCTGCTGTCCAGATCATTTATTTATGAGGATGGAAGCTCATCATGTGTTGCTTAGTGCAAAAAGAGCAAGGTCTTATACTTGATTAGAGTCCTCCATGTTAGACTCTAGATGTGAATCTATCTAGAGGTGATGCAAATTGTTGTGTCCTAGAGTGCACAACACACATTAATTTAGTTAGCTAGTACCAACTGCTTTAGTGGGCGATGTAGACCTCCGGATCTGCAGATCACCATGATCAGATCAGAGTTGTTCTACAACATCAGCTCTGGATCACGCCTTGACAATATGACGCTATAATGAAATAGCTGCTACTTACCTCATTGTAAGAAATACATGTTTCAGATTATAAATTTGTCATTTAAGCTCCATCTGGATTGATGGACAGCAACGAATTTTTGCAATTTGTACTGTAAGTATGAATGCTAGAGAGCTAATTGCAGGTGAAATTAGTCAACATTCGAACTCATGAATTCTCATATGCAGCAGAGATCTAGAGTCTGAAATCACAAGAAACATTTTCACCTAGATTCCCCGGGGGACTGTCTGGCATCAAGAATCCAACTTAAATTTCTCCTATGCAAATATGAAATGGTTTGTTTGACAATGGGAAAACAATGCAAAAATTAGAATAAAACATTGAAATAATATTGATCCCACAATTTTCTTGGAAAGCTTTCCCTATTTTTTGTTAATTTAACTTTAATTTCTCAGAGGTTGAATCCACTGTTTTCCCTACAGGAAAAGAGTTGAATCTTGTGTATTCATGATGCATGCAAGTAGTGTTTGCAGAGGTCTAGAATCTGTTCAAATTCATGATATATAATGTGTGAGTATTTGTGTGCAGATGTCTAGGACCATCTCAAATTCAAAATCATGATATACATGATGAGTTTCACTATTTGGTACTCCTAACATATAATTACACTCTTTGCCCTGGCTGGGATAATATATATAGGGTACCAATGTACCATATACTAGCTTTGGCTTCCATCAAAAACATTCTTGTTTTCTTGACTTGCATGCACATCAAGTTATAATCTTGTCTCATTCTATCATCAAAGCCCTAATTTTCAAGGTCATGTTTTCAAGTTGTGAAGTTTGATATAATTGCACCTAATTCATTATCAACCTAGCTAGATTAGGGTTTTCTCAAGTCAATCGGTGACAAACTAAGTACTCCAGAGTGTGGCAGACTTGATCAGTTCCAAGTATAATGTTGAATCCAAAATGTGACAACTTCTAAGACTGCATAATTCGTGGGGGTTACTTTCTTGAAACAGACAGTAGACTCATAGACTTGCAAGTTCCAAGAAGGAAATTGCGTGCTACATTCCTACATTAGATGAGGTTACACTTCGGTTAATATATGATAGAATTGGGGCTATATTTGTGGGTGACTCCAAGGAGAGTTTGTGCATACTACACCCTTAGGTGAAGGTGAACCGCTTCTTACAATTCGTGTAGGAATTTTCAAGGTGAAATTAAATACCTAATTGTTGAAATCCTTCTGCCTCATGTTCACATGAAAATTAATATTCTTCAGGAGTTGTCAAACTGTTGGAAAAGTTGGTTAACAAATTAATGCCAACTGGTGCATAAGTTAACACAGCCTCCAAGCTCTGGAATCACAAGCTCGCATAAACCTCAAATTGGGTGTCCAGCATCACTTGAAATGTTTAAAAAACACTGAAAACCTGGCCCCCTGACTAGAAAAAGGACTTTTGACATGAAGGGAGCTCCTACTGTCGTTGAAAGTGTGTTCTGTCAGGGGCCTACAAAGGTAGTACCCTTTCTTTGGACAGACATGGGCAAGAACCATAGATACCCTTCATCACATTTAACAACAAAATGCTTTTGATTCTGGCATTTGCAAGATGGGAGGACCACTTACCCCGATCCCTCTGCTGTATTAGAGCACGTGAAATGATTTTGAATCTTCAAAAATCCCCAAGTGACAGATGGGCAAGACAACAAATTTACTGCAAAACTTGGCAACTGGTGAGCGTCGTTGTGTTACGTTTCTTGTCAAATGGGAAGTCCTAATTGTTGCAACACTCCAAGCGACGTAGTTCTTCTTGCATTGCTTTTCCATAAGTATTTAGAATGTTCACCTCCAATCTCCCTCCAATGCCCCTTTTCTTATTTATGCCAAGTCAGAGTACACCATTACTCTTGCACCAAACAGAGCACATTTCATCGATGATTTTCCGAAACCATTTTACTGTTATCGCACTTGGCCAAGGTAAGAAAACTTAGAGATGTCATATAGAGATTTCTAAAAAGCTCTAAACTTAAACACCTCAAGTTGGGAACAAACTTGAATCGGTGACTTACCAAGAAGTCTATAGCAGATATGTAAGATCACTTAAAAGATGCAATATTATGATATTAGCACAGGAGTTTTCAAATATTTTGGCTGTGTCCAAAAGGAGAATTATTTTGGAAGACCACAGGCCAGATATGCTAGTGAGTGAACACTTAGTGAGCTAGTGTTTGTTCTCCCATCACTTTCAGCCCTGGAGGTTGATAGGGCCTAAGTAGACCTGTGTAACCAAAAAAGAGCGGGTCCAAGAAACCTACAGCCCGATGCGCTGCACCCCCCCTCAGACCTTGGGTACTCACACTCTGACAGTCCGATTCACATCCATGTACACTTATCCCATCCTATCTGCGAACGGCCTACCTGCCCGATCTCCGATCCAGCTCGATCCGAGCTGCAACAGACTTAGCAACACAAGACTCAACACGAGATGCGACTCTGATCATGCCTCACAGATGAATGTACTCAAGAAAATACCCGGATTCTCATTATCAGATTATGTACATAGTCCGAGAGCACAAGCATTGCCCTCGAACTTCAACTCCTCACAACCAAAGGGCCTGATCATTCCTCAAAACACACACTCTCTCTCCTAGGAACTCCTGCAGCAACGAGCTGAGCCATACATCAGACGCAACGGAAGATCACGATCATGGCTACCAACTCCTTGCTACCGAGCTATTGAATCTTCTCCTTTCCTTCTGTCCGACTCTACTTGCTTTCTCTCAACATCGTCGGCTTCCTACGCAGACAGATGCTTCTGCTCCAAAAAGAGACCGAATTTCCACAGCTCCTATCTTACTTCACTGACCTCTACACACTATCCTTTCCTAACAATCGCTCCATTCTTCTGCAGACAGAATATCTCTTACATCAGACACCAAAAATCCTCGCATGCTTCCGTCTTCCTAACAACGCTTCTCTTCTATCTGGTTCGATCTTCCTTCCCAATCGCCTTGGCTTCCTCTTCACGTTTCCAAACCGCCATCCTTCATAAATGCAGCACGATCCTTCATCATTATTCGGAACCGCCATACAGACTCCATGCCCATTCAGTCAGCCGTCACAGATCCTCAACCAAGGTGCAACCCATGCAGATGTAATGCAAAGGCGGCCGTCACAGACACAAAACGGCTCAAAGAAATGTCAATTAGGTTCCTTGATCAGTGGGCGCTCAAAAGCTAGGGTAACCCCATTTTCCATTACATATGTAACCCCTCCCTTCTTAAACAGTTGAGTCCCTCAGTGACGCGCTCCCAAGTCACGGGGTGAAACCCACTTGAGGGTTTCACAAAGTCAAGTTGCGGAAAGTTGAACTTGGTAGCACGCTCCCGACTTCCAACTTTAGAAAGGGGTAGAGGGTCGAGTTGGGAGCCCCGGGATTAGACTAGGAAGAGGGACTAGCTTAGCTCGTGTGAATCTACATCCAAAAACCAACCAAATCGGGTTAGTTTAGCATTCGGGACACCCTTGGGTGTTGGGACTTGCCACGGGCACTTGGACACACAAGACTCACCACGGCCCGGACTCGGGGGAAGCCACCACCTTCC
>Ga0209611_10000483_pt1 | contig 59521 bp, 46 predicted proteins | sample S1TSphgellanicum_3_FD_187693 | JGI IMG/M metagenome (GOLD analysis project Ga0209611, IMG submission 187693) | Host-associated microbial communities from peat moss isolated from Minnesota, USA - S1T2_Fc - Sphagnum magellanicum MG (SPAdes) (version 2) | ecosystem: Host-associated > Plants > Peat...
CTTCAGAAGAGATGGGACCCGGTCGAGCCTGAGTCCTAACTTTGTCTTCTCTCTCATCGTCTAGAGGGATGATCCTTGTTCCTCCGCGTTCAGCTGCACTGCCATCGGAAGAGATTGGACGGGATGATCTGCTTTCATGAGGAATTCTAGCTTTGTCTTCTCTCTCAACGTCTAAAGAGATCCTTGTTCCGTGTTCAGTGCCATTCAAAGAGACTGGACGCGGTCTGTGTTCTCTATTGCAGGCGTGAGTCCTCACCGTCTGTCCTCTCGCATATGAAGATATCATCTTTGTTCCGTTTTCAGTGCCTTCAGAAGAGATGGGACCCGGTCGAGCCTGAGTCCTAACTTTGTCTTCTCTCTCATCGTCTAGAGGGATGATCCTTGTTCCTCCGCGTTCAGCTGCACTGCCATCGGAAGAGATTGGACGCGATGATCTGCTTTCACTGGACTCATGAGGAGTCCTTTCACCGATGTAGGAGTCGCCCTCATCATCTGAAGAGATGCTTCCAATTGCAGATCGCATCACGAATTCTTGCACGTCTTCTACGGAGAGATGACGTCTCCGACCTGCAGAAATGTGGTGCTGCAAGTAATCTGGTGCTGAGCCAATTTTAGCTGGAATTGCTTCATGCTCCATTTTCTTCAATGACGTGATCATCGGCGACTGCATGAAGCTCAGAGCAATCTGAACATTAGAGTCTTTCTATGATCCATCACATATGCATGAAGCTCTTGAGCAGATCACGGGCAAGCTTATAAAGTCAGGCGAATATTTTGCTGAAAAAATGGTGGCAGATCCAGCATACCTGTGAAGTGCCCTTGTTGTCAACGGTGGCGAGTTTGTCAGTGAGGTACTCTACGACCTCAACTTCCCAAAGAAAGGAATTCAGTGTGCCGTCCTTCTTTGTACCATTATGTGTCACTGAGTTTTTGTAAGGTGGGATTCCTCCATTTGCACGCAGATAGGTACCTCGCTTGGTCTTCAGATTCAACTGATGTTTTCCCACTTGAATGGGTTCCCACTCGACAGCGGAATCAGCCTTTGACGAGTAGGTTTGTTGAACTTTGTTTCCCTTGTCACCCAACAAAAGAGCAACTTCTAAGGCTGTTAAGTACATGCCATTAACACTCTTGATCCGAACACTGTTGTCGTTGTTGTTGATCCCAGTACTTGCTACCTTCTCCACACTCCAAATCGTCCCTTTCTCATTTCTATCACTTTCTTGACAAACTAATCTCTCATCTTTTGCACATAGGTACTTGCCATAGCAACAGCTTTTCAGCCGCACAGATGCCACTCTCTCAAAGAATTGCATGATCTCAACTTTCAACTTCTGTCCTCCTGCACTGTACAAGCACAAAACAAATTGCAACCTGTTGGAGTTCTAGGTCGTTGGAGATCTAGGTAAACTTTCTTCCATTAGAAGAAAATCCAAAATGTTTAAACAAAGGAGATTGATGAGATCTCAGGTAGATAAACATGTGGCAAATATGGTGCCAACCCTCCAGAAATATTAGTTTTGATTTCAGAACACTTGCTAGTACAACAGAGGCTAATGCAAACTTACTGCATATCACTTATTCACAAAACTAAGCCTTCAAAATGCAGCCAAGGAGGAGCACAAAGTTCTAGATCTTCAGTATTCATATGAACATGGAAAACAGAAACAAATCAAAAGACAACAGAAAAGCTCAAGGAATTTAAGCTTAGACTCCCTTGGAGCCTCAGATTCAGTTGCTTCCCTCTAGATTAAGAGCTGCAAAAGTGGGAAAGGAAAAAAGAGAAAGGAAAAAAGAACAGAGAGTCTGTTGTGATGGGTAAGAAGTTGATGGCAAATCCATGTTGTGGTTTGCAAATAGCAAAGTGTCAAACACCAGTGAAACCTTGAGGAAAGAGAGGGTATCACCTTAGGAAGCTTTGATGAGAGTGTTGAAGTTTCTCCCAACAAAAAGACCTGGAGCCAAGAAATTAAGGAGTGCTATTCATTGGTCTCCAAAATGAGAGCTTCAGGAGTAATTCGTGAGAGATAGACAAATGCCACAGCTGAACATGAGCCACTCAAAATTGCACTAGACCAAACAGGAAGTGACAATCTCCAGTTGAAGGAACTTAGATCTTATAAATCTTTTTGCCCCCCTAACCTCCTTCTTACCTTCCCTGGCCCCACACGGGAGGCACAGGCTGTCATCTCCTATTTTCAAGAGATTCCATCCCACCTTTCTTAACATTGTTTGTTCTCATCTTGTTGTTTCTTTCAAACGTACCAAATTTACGTACCTAGTTAGAATAGAAACTATAACTATGTATAGATATATATAATATGCTTTAAGAAACTCTGGAAAATGTTGGAGCCCCCCTTCAGCAAGATGTTGTTTTGCGAGGTGGTATCGTGTAGGGTAAGGACCAAGGACCGTGTGGTTCTATGAATGAGGACCTACTGTGAGGTGGGGGAGTGAAGAAGCAGGGCAAAGGGGGGTTGGGGGGGGGGCCGACACTAGTAGATTATATATATATATATAATAGTAAAAATATAGAATCCAATATATTGGTTGTTGGCTATATATATAAAAAAGAGTAAAAAAAGATATATTTTATTCAAATAATTAGTATAATTATTATATATAATATATAATAACTTGGAATGTATATATTAAAAAATTAAATAAAAATAAAATGAAAAATAATAAGTTGGACAATTATCTAATATCTCTAAAAATGATTGTTTGATGCATGTAAATTTCAAACTTTACAATAAGTGTCCCTGGGCATGGGACCCTGATTACCCAAGCCACCCCCTCTCAAGATATTATATGCAAAATTAAAAAAATCTGGTAAAATTTTTATTTTTAATATTTTTTTGGGCACAAGGTTCCTCATTTTGAGGCAAAACGCACCAAGTTCCTTGTTTTGAGGAAACTGCTTTTTCCTCAAAATACCGAACCTTGCATGCTTAAGATGAATTTCTCAAAATGAGGAACCTTGCATGTAAGGTAAGGTGCCATCCTCATTTGGGCCAGGGTGAACCAGTAGCACCCACACTGGTACCATAGTAAAAATCACAAAATCCATTTGAATTGTTTCTAAGTTGTTACAAATATCCCATTCTCTGATAAAATAGGGTCTCTAAGTCCAAATGTTACATTTTGGAGGCCTATTTGAGCCACTAAGAAGCCTCACTCAAATAGGTGAAGCACCACCAGTGTGGGTGCTGGTTCACCCAAGGCTCCTCTGTTGAGCACAAATTTTGATTGTGGGCAAGGCACTGGAAATAAAATTTCTACGCGTTATTTAGATCTTTCTAGTTTCTACCTGGGCTCCTTCCAGAGTCTAAACTGGGAGTAACCCCATAGTAATTGATTCGCATACTGCAGTTTTCCCCATTGTTTTAGGGCTGCTGTAGCACAAGTGCAACAATTGTCAAAACCAAAACTGGAATAGGTCAGGAACATAGTGAACCCGAGTGTTTCTTGTCCACACACCATTGACCCCCCATTGACCCCGACATGATTTGAACTTTGCACTGGTGGCTGCTAGTTCACCTCTTGAGTGCTACGTACTAGCCATCTAATCCATCTACCTACTAGTAACCACCAATTGCATTACCTCCTTTCCCCTGCCGACATGGTAAACACTTGCATTGCCTACCTGCTGTGATACTCACCCACTTTAGATACCAGAATGGTTTGTGTTGTAAAATTAGTTTATAGGTGTTAAACTATATGATTATGAGGGACAAGTACACAAGATGTCTATACATAATGGTTTTCATATGACCTTTTCTATCTCCTTTTTAGCCCTTTGATGAGGTACAAATGACAAGTCTGATTGGATTTACCGAACCTAACTATTGTTCAAAATCCATGTGCCCATTGAAAATCATTATGTTATAAAAGATGTTCACTGGAAGGTGAAAGTATGATTGGGTGGTATCACTACAAATGTCATTCCTTTCTTTCTTTTGACTCATTACATTTTTTAAAATATAAGAAATATTTAGACAAAGTTTTGTGTAATTTTTTTTTAATATAGTAATTAGGTTGTATAGATTTTGATACTTTAATAATACAAATTTTTTTGATGTTTTAATCCAGTACATTCATAAAACGTTTTAGGAATGTGACAATGTTTATTTTCCTTGAACTTTTTGGTTAGGAGCACTTTTCAAACAAGGTTGTGGTTTTTTTTAATGATATAATTTTCTATGGTATGTAGATGATATATATATTTTTTATTAGATATAATTACATTATGATTTTTCAAATTTTAGGAGCATGATTCGTAGAAGGTCACGTCAATGCAAAATACAAATTTACAATAGTTCTCACTTTTTTGATTCTAATGAAAACTTGAGACCATATGCAATGGATAAACATGAGAATAGCACAATTCATAATTGTGAAAATATTTAAAAGAAAGAGCTCATGCATATTATTTGATCAACTTTGATTTTTTAATCATTCCTTGAAATAGTTCCTAATGAGTTCACTCAATCATACTTTCATCTTATATGTCACTGTGCCCATTTTCTTGCTTCTTTGAAAATTTTAACTTGCATTACCAAACTCACAAATATTTTTCATAGGCGCCTCCCCAGACACAATATCATTTAACCTAACACATTCAATATTAATACCAAAAGACCAAACAAAACTTTCCTAGTGTATATTTGGAAAATACGCTATAAAAATGGAATTTTTCCTTTGCAAAGTGGGTGCATATTTCATTTTTGTTTTCATCACCTTCTTAATTATGTTTGTCTTTTTCTTCATGGTGGTATGTGGTGGTCTTGGTCTTCTGATTGCCCATTTGCAATGGTGGTCATGTCCTCTACCATGGGAATAGACCATGACGATGACTTCTTTCTTATTCAGACATGTTCAAGACCCAGTTGCCATCACCATCGTTACCTTCCCCAAACACGGTAAACCCTTTGTTCTTGTGCACATGATATCCAAAGTTGGAGATTAATGTTTTAGTTGAGATATTTGTGGTGTAGTAAGGGAGTGCAAGTTTATCTAAAATTGGTCAATTGAATGTTTTTTAAAAATGTGCACAAGGACTCCAATTTCCAATCAATTGAATTTCCAATCAATTGTTTATTGTTGTATGTGACCAAGGTCTTCAATCAGCAATATGATCATTGTTGTTTGATGTCACCTTGGACCCCATTACTAGACAAATAATTCCCGTAAATCCAACACAAATGCCTTGCATACCCATCATCACCTTGTCTTCACACCCATTCCCAAACACTTAAGAACCCAAGATTAGTAAGCATCTCAGAGGTTTATGAACATAATATTGAATGCCTAGAGGTCTTGTCATAGGCCCTACTTTGAATGGTTGTGAATGCATAGAAGCACCATCTTCAGCCTTCATGTGAACTAATAAGGGGCTGTTTGATCACCTTCCAGTGTTCGACAATGGGCAGCCTTACCTTAACCCACACAAAATCACTCCCACCATGAGTGTACTAAACCATAGTTGACATGGCATGGGGAAGAAAATAATTTTTTTGAAAAGTTAGAATTTGAATGCTTGGGACCACCGAGGTCCAAAACTAAAACCAAATGTCAACTCAGCCGAAGACGAGTGAAAACTGAAAATCGTTTTGGAATCTAGATAGGAGGAGCCCATCATCCATGAGCTCGGACAAGAAAACAAATTGAAATCGGTAGAGAGCACCTTGCCCACGTGGAAACACGCTTGGAGCAAGCACCGTCAGTATGTCCAAAGTCAACCTCCTTGGGACTTTGGGTGTCTATGTTAGAGCATCCCCACCGGTGCTTCTCGGTATGTGACCCTGCAAAAATATTCTCACATCCAAGTTTAGTTGTTGACTTTTTTGCAATACGCGCATATAACTGACAGGGGAACTACTACCTAATAGCGAACCACCTGGAGCAATCATTGTGACTAGCCAATTAAAAGCAGGGAACAGTAGTCACATCATATTTATTACACTCTTCTCTAACAGGTGCACAGCAAAAGGGTTTGTCTCCTGCATGTATGCTGAGTTTGCTGAGGCTGGTAAAAAGTGCCTCAGCAAACATAGCAAATATGCAGGGGACAAACCCCTTTACTGAGTCGAACCGGCATATGTGCAGAGTCACATATTGAGCACCGGTGGGGACGCTCTCGCAATCCTCTGTCGAAAAGTCTATATAAGATTACAGCTTGGTACTGGCTCCTGGGTTGCTGGATGCTGTTTGCCGATGTGCCAACTTCCTATTGCTTTATCTTGAGTCTTCTCCCATCTAATGACCTCTGGCTTTACCCTACACATAATGCCCTGACAGCAACACCGTCCTCTGTGCGTAATAACCTTAGCGTGGGGCTTTTTCATTTTGTGAAATGGCCCTGCCCAGGGGGAGCCAGCAGGCGAGAGGACTCACCATAAGGGCCCAACTCAGCTTCTACAAAATGTAATGTCAATATGTCTGCAGCAGTGTTTTTTTTTGGAGCAAAAATTCGCTTTTTTGGACCTAAATATTGGGCTGGCGAAGCATAAAGGGGTTTTATTTTTTTAATAGAAAAAATTGCAAATATCTCATTAAAAAAATCAGGGTCGCAGTCATGTAAACAATGTGGATAGGGTTTTCACCTCCCCGCCGAGGGGAAATTGTGAATCACACCATCTACCTTGTAGAATCAAACAAATCATCAATTTGTTGCCCGAAAGGTCGTCGATTTCATAACCCTAACTCCCTCCCTCAAACCCTTTTTTGCTAAACTTAAACCCTCCCAAAACCCATTTTTGCTAAACCCATTTTTGCTAAACCTAAACCTTTGCAAAACCCGTTTTCATTTGTGTAGTGTATGTTCAAGCGCCAAACTTGGAAGTTAGGGATTCAAGCTCCTAAGTTTGCAAGTTGTAATGCTTGCCATTTGCCATTTGTTGCTTGCAGTGCTCATTGTTCTAACTTCTTGGTGCTCACTCTTGACTTGTGAATCATGAGTGAACCTTTGAATGGCACTTGTTGTTGTTTAATGATTTAAAGTCACTGCAAGTTGTTGTTTGCAACAACTATCTTGATTAAGGCGAGGTGAGGTGATGGGATCATGAATGGTGGCTCAATGTTCAAGCCTAAACCAATTAATCAACATTGAGGACTCCTATCCATTAAGCTAAGTTTTCAAGGCTCTAGCTTGATCATAACTAAGATTTATATGATTTTTGGTTTTGGATTTCCAAACCTCTTGAGTCTATACTTTGGAGTTTTGATCATTGTTGTTGTGTGTAAATTACACCCAAACCTTTGGGCTTTGAGCTTTGAACTCTATAGTTTCGACCAATTGTTGTGTTTCGTCATTGTTGTGTGCACTATAGATCAAGCTCTGGACTTTGGAGTTTCAATTGATTGTTGTGTTTCATCGTTGTTGTGTGCACACTACATATTGGGCTATGGATTCTAGAATTTCGACCAATGATTGTTGTGTGCACACTACAAATTAGGCTCTGGACTTTGGAGTTTCAACCAAGGATTGTTGTGTTTCATTGTTGTTGTGCATACACTACAAAAATGTGATTCATGAAGTTCATGGACATTGTTTGTGTGCACAATGTTGTGTGTTGTGTGCACTATAGTGTTGATTCTAGGGTATTGAAGTTCATCAACTTTGTTGTATGCATTTGTGTACACAATGTTCATTGTTGTCCCAACTTTTGAGGTTCGTTCGTGTTTTTTGTGTGCGTTTTGCAGTGCCAAATCCTGATCCATGAACTTCAACGTTCAAGGTTGTTGCATCATGATTTGGTTTGCATTGTGCATTGTCCATCCTTTGTGCATGTATATTTATTGAAACTCAAATCATGTGCATTGGGAATCGAAATTTGTTGTCACTATCCATCTGTTGTGCACATTAAGCAAGATTCGATGTGCAATGTGTAGTGTGAATTGTTCGTTCCTTGTGTGTGTAGAATTGTTGAAACCAATTTGACACTGTGATTAGTCCATGATGAATGCTAGTTACTAAATTTGCACTTTGCACTTTTCAATGCTAGTAGATTTTTTTTGGTGTACAAATCAATAATGTGGGTTTCAGTACATGGAAGGTCACATTGGAATACATAACAAAAGACTATTCCTTGGTGATGTCAACTAATTTTGAATCTATATTTCATTCATGCCAGCTTGTTCACCCACTTTTGAAAACATCAAGATTCAAATGTATGCACTTTGTACATTGAAAGTTGTAGAATCCAGACACATCGAGTCTTGCGCTTGTTTAGAAATTAGGAATGAATAATAGTGATCTAAATTTTTTAAGGTTTGGCTTTTCCATGTTTTAGTTCAAATTTCTTGTGTCAAGTTGCAAGTAGTGGGCACTGGGCACACAATGCAAACATTTTTTGTTTAAAATGCACTCGAATTTCTTCTTGTAATTGTACAAGGTAAACCTTTTTTAGTAAATCTCCTTATTTTTCATTTTTTAATTTTGAATTTATTCTATTGTTTTAAATTTGAATCAGGTTGTTTGATTATGGTTTCAATCATGCCTCCAAAATTGCAAGTTCCAAATAATTTTAAGTTTAAGTTTTTTTTGGTGGTTGAGTTCCAAAACAAGCATTTACACTTGATGAATTTTTTTCTTTTGATGTACTTGAGTCCAATCACATGGGTGAACAAAGAAACCAACACCAAAACCTTAAATTGACAACTACTACACCTCATAATTCTCCTAAAGTGTTTGAATGTTCTAAAAACCCTAACCCTATTGTTGTTGAAGATGTGCATGCTTTTAAACTTAAAAGAAAAGAAAACTTTTGATTTTGATGTTAATCGTAAATTTTAGGATGTCTAGGCTTTGAAAATCCATAGGTAGAGTCCATTTTTAATGAAGTTGGGCTAGTTACTTTTGTCAAGTGTTGTGTTTGTTCCAAAGTGGAGAAAAAAGACAAGGTTTCAGTGGCCAAATGGGATTCCATTGATAAACATGCAAGTAAAAGGAAAGCTTCTAATGGTAAGTGGTTTTTAGATCTAAAATGTGGGCATGCAAAAAATGAAATTGTTTATGTTCAATTGTCAATAATAATTATACTCCAACAACTTAGTCTTGGTCAAGTAGTGGAAGATAAGTAAAACTTGTTCAATTTTCCACTATTTTCAGCCTCCTAAGTAAAGGTAAGTCAATGACAAATTATGAAGATTTTCAACTTTTGTTCAAGTTTTTAAAACTTTTATCTATCCCCAAAAAACATTGGTATGATGGGGTTGGCTTGGAAATGGCAAAACACATAGACCATGAAGTGAGAAAAAACGACTAAAGTTGTTGTTCAAAATGCCAAGTTTATATCTCTTACTTGTGATGAGGTTACATCCATGGATAATGCAAGTTGGGCAAGTGTGCATAGTTATGTTGTGCAAGATTGGTGTGGGATACCCTTGTTGTTGAATGTCCAACAAGTGTTTTCTAGATCTAGAGTTGATAATTTGACATTGCCGATTATGAATTCTTTGATGACACAAGGCAGTTTGAAAGAAGAGGAGCTTGTTACAAGGTTGGTTTGTTTTGGTGTTGATGGGGTCAACACCTTCCAAGGCATTAGATCTAGAATTATAGTTTAGATCCAACATCAATATGATCCTTTTGTCACCAGTGTACATTGTATGGTTTGTCAAACAAACTTGGCATACAAACACTCTCAAACCTACCTTTGGTTTCTCACATTGAAAATCTTTTGCAGTGTATATATGCTTATTTCAACCATAACCCCAAAAGACACTTGGAATTTGCCAAATGGGCAAAAATCATGGAAACAAAAGGGTAACAAAATATTGCGAAACATCAAAACTAGGTGGATTTCCATGTTCAATCTTGTCAAACATGTGTTGTTTGAATATCATACCCTTCTCATGAAGATGGCATTAGATGCACCCACAAAAACTTTTACCAAATCTAACTTGTGTTTGTTGACTAATGTTGAGTTGTTGCTAGGGTTGAATGTTGTTATGCCATTGTTGGAGGTAGTGCATTCTTTGATCAAATTTGCACAACTATGAAACATGTTTGTGTGTGATTTTATTACAATGGTGAAGATTTGTGAAAGGGGTGTGTATCAGATGTATTCTGACATCCATTTTTCTTTCCAAGGTGATGTGTTTATGAATTTCCAAACCTTGATTGATTGTGTTCATGAAAACATATTTTTTTGTTAAATTATTGATCTGAATATAGGAATAGATCATTTGGCATTTGAGTTTGTTGGCTAACATATTTGGGCCACATTTTTAGATCAAATGCGAGCATTTGGTTTTGTTACGAGACATATTTTTGTAGAAATGGTGGCATTTGTGAAAAAAAATTGCCAATAAGTTGTTGGTTAATTTATTGTAGAATAGCAAGGTCGATTCCCAGCCCAAAACTTGATGGATGCATTTGGTATTGTGTATTCACAATATTGGCTACAACCAAAGTCGAAAACAAGGTTTGCTGCTCATTTGGTAATTTTCAAAGATGCCTTTAACTGGTTGAAGAAATTAGGGCTTGATGAGTTATGGGTTCCAAGATTTTTTTTTGGGTAAGTGCATGGTAAGGTGGACCAAAAACAACAAGAATTTACACATTTGAAAGTTCATTTTGTTTGTATTTGTTTTAGCCCCGAAATGTTTTTTGTAGGTAAATAGCAATAATGCATTGATTATAAGTGACTTTTTTCCATTAAAAATTTTATTCTTGTAGAGCTCATTAATTAAAACATACTTGCAAAATTTCAAAATAAATCATGTTATTTTTCAAGATGAAATGGACTTTTGAGAAAATGTGCCTATTTTTCACCAAATAAAGTTCATAGACCATAAAATTCATTAGATATGAATCAAACCATTTCAAGCTTGATTTCATTATTACATTTAAAAATAAAAATCAATTCCCTAAATGTTTTTGAGGTCCATCATAAAACCAAACCAAAGTCCATTCACTTACTTGTTGCTAATGTTACATACCTTGATTTTCAATTTCAAAAGTCCATAGATCCTATAATTTTATATATTTTGCATACCAATTAATTTCTTACATATTGAAGTTTATAATTTCAAAATGAGTCCCATTTAACAATTCCATAATGTTCAAAACAATATAGTAATTATAACCACATTTAGATGGTAGAAAAATGGATTGTGTTACTCCAAAATTGGTCCACCCTACCATGCATCCGCCTTTCAACCATTGCTTTTGACCTACAGTTTCACATTCTCCTATTATATCTTGATTCCCTAGGCCTAACCATTTTTCTTGTTTTATTTGCAATCTAATTAAATATTAAAATGTTTGGAAAGTTGGATGTTTGGTTTATAGCTTCACCTCTTTACTGGCCCATCAAAGTTTTGACTTGGTGTGACGCACTCCCAAGTCCCTTGTTAGACCCAAAAGGGGTCCAACTATGTCAAATTGCGGAAGTAATTTGGGACTTGGAGCCGCTCCCAGCTTCCAGCACAAAAGGGGGTGAGAGGGGTGTGCTGAAAGCTCCGGGATAAACTAGGAAGAGGGACAAGCTTACTTAGTTATCGGTCCTACATCCAAATCCAACCCACAAATGGGTTAAAACTCATTCTGCACCTTTTTGGTGTTAGGACAAGCCACGGGCAACTTGGACTCACTTGACTCACCACGGCCCGGACTCGGGGGAAGCCACCACCTTCCCCCATATAGTATTCTCTGCAGCTCTCCATGGGACTTGCATCCGAATGGCTCTTTTTCCCGGGACTCTCAAAGTGAAGTCTCGAAACTATCCCGGTTTGGACTCTCGGGACTTTGGACGCTCATAACTCCTCGCTCCAAACTCGGATTAGGACAAGGTCTAAACCAAAGTTGTAGCTCTCGTTAAGAGCTTTTCAACGGTATGTCGCACTTTACCTGCACACACCGGAATCGGGTCGATTCTCAACTTTTAGTGGTCGGGAGTCAAACTACCAATTTGACTCCCGGCCCTTCTTTCGACCATAACTTGTGTTTCAGATGTCCAAATGGCTCATGCGAGGCCATTTTGGACATCTACACTTCAAGACCTTTCCAACGGTATCAAGAAGGCCTCAATGCAAGGTGTTTTGACCCCTGCAATCATGCTCCGAATTTTTGGGAGTCCTATTTTCGAGAATGTGAGTGGCGACCTCACAACTCCCTCAAAGTGGGGTTGCGACATGGTGGGTCTTTTAACCTTGTGACTTGTGAGTTGTTACAAAAATCAATCAAGTTTTTTTTTAATGGTTCAATGGCTCATTGGTATCATGGTATGAATCTATGATATTATTGTATCATGTGGTACAATGGTTGTAACTTGTGGCCATGGTTAATGAATAATGGGCATTGGGCATATGACTATTAGCTTTGAGCTAACTATTTTTGATGGCTACTATAGCTTTAGTTTTAAGCTAAATCATGGCAATTATAACTTGAGTATTGATGGTGAAAACGAACGAGTTGCCATTTGTTTCCATGATTCATGTTTTTTGGGATATGGAAATTCCCAAACTTTCAACCAACCCCCTTTTGGGCCTTTTGGAATTTGGATTTGTTTTCCATGATGAACTAACATTTTCTTTTGTGTAGGTTAGGTTATATTCTATGGTGGACAAGGCCTTTAAGGGTCAAATTTCAATTCCCCCATATAGCTTTGTTTTCACAAATTAGAAATTAAAAGTTGCATAAGATTTGATAAAAATTTAAAGCTTGTAATTCTAGAACTTACATAGAAAATTCTCCTTTCTCAAATGGAGATTGACAAAGTGATTTCTTTAATTGTTAAAAAATTACACATTTCCTTGCCATGTAGCCAAATAATTCAGCACTAAGTAATCCATGTGGCAATTACAACTCATAAAAAGATTGCCATGAAGCCAACTTAACTATTTAAAAAAAAATTGGAAAAAAACATTAGTCTACAAATGTGCAATTTGAAGTTCATTGAATGAGTCTCATGTGGAGATTGATGTTGGTATGTCCATTCATGGCTACATAACTCAAACTTTGAGTTTAGGTAATGGACGTGAGAAACAATCTTTTACAAAAACCAATGTTTACATAGGATGAACACTAATAAAGCTAACAATCTTGTTAATTGTATACCTCTATTTATTGGTCCTTTGAACATAAGAATGTCATTAGTTACTACCAGTGTTGGGTGAATATCAAGATATTTTTGAATATTACCTAGGTATCTTTATCTGAACCTTTTAGATCATCAATTCTTGCTTGTGTGATAGCTGAAGGATGAAAACAAGTTCAAGGAAAAAATCTAAAATGTTGAAACCTAGGTGAAATAAAAACCTTTTTACTTGGGTTATGTTCTCAAGGTATACACAATGCCACATATATTTTCACTACTCTTACCTTTACAACTACTATGATTACTCTTGAACATTGTGCATTAAATGTTGAATTTTAGCATTTCATATTAAGGTTTAATGAAATTTCATTAGTAAATCAGTTAATTGCTTACCTATTTAAGCCCTAATTAACTAGTCAATGAGTTTTCAAAGGTTTTGGTCCCCCACTTGCATACATATTCTATGCGGTTTTTGATGAGTAATTAATCAATTAATTTGTTAATTGCCAATGTTGGACTCGTATATTGGTTGAGTTGAATTTGGGTATCAACCTAAATATCAACAAAGGTATGTGGGGATTCCTACCAATTGGTTCCTAGGTTTTTAACTTTTGAAGATATTGCATTTGAGATTAAGTTGACACAATAAGAAGTAGTTGTTCCATCTTGATTCATATGAGATCCATTTGGTAGCTATCTTGCACTTAGTATGACCAATAATAATACATGATTAGTATCTCAAGGTTGATTTTCAAGTATCAATAAAAGTTGCATGTTGTATACTTAAGATTCCATATGCAAATGCAAGGTGTTCTTAAACATGGTGGGAAGTGAATGCACTACATTTCAGGAAGGTGATGCTTCAATATTGACAACATGGTGCATATTTTGAACTTGGAAATGGAACTTTGATCAAGTATGTGCTTCTTTCCTAAAATTATTTAGTACATGAATGTTTAATACAAGCTTAAGTTAAGGCTCTTGAACTTGAATTCAAAATCGTCAACTTGTTTTGAACTTCACCTTCAAAATTCAAACAATTTGAACTTTTGAATCCAAGCATCATGTTCATATAACTAGTTCAAAATTTGAACCAAATGTGAAATTATGTGTTTGTGATTATGTTGATTTGGTTGTTGGTGTCTAAATGTTACAATGTTCACTTGATGAATTGGTGGAATTGGTGGTTTTCTATATGTTAATGCTTGAGTCCTAAATTTTGGGTCTTGAGGGAAAAGAAGTTGGAGGGTTAGAATATCAACTCTTTTTACATGGTCAAATTTCTTGCAAAGTCACAAAATGGTAAAACCTACAAATGAGCTTATGAATATTGATGGTTTGCAAAATGTTGAAGGGGGTAAATGCAAGAAAAAAGCTTCTAGAAGACTTTATGTCATTTTGAAACTTGGGAAAAGATTGTTTCTATTGAGGAGGAAGTTATTTTGAATCTAACAACTAATGTGGGCATTTTTTTAGTGAAAGTGACCTCGAACAAATCATGTTGGGGCAAGCCAAACCACATGAGTTATATCATTTACCACCCCATAAAACAAAACCAAAATTCAAATTTGATAACCAAGTTTTGAAAAACACTTGTCACCAACAATCCCTAGCAAAAGATCACTTCCATGAATTTAAGAACATTAACAACATGCATTGGGTGATTGTTGTTAAATATACAATGCATTGCAAGTAAGAAGTTGAATTTATGAATCTTAAACATGTATGAGAAGAATAAGAAACACAAAGGAGTTACACCTTTTACCATCACCAATGTTTTTTAAAGCCAACAAACTTACAAAAGTTCATATCTAACTCAAATATGCTTCATTGAAAACCTAGTGTTGTTTGTTGTAAAAGGGTATGAGGTTTTATCAATGTTGGAATGCACATGGTAGCAACATTTGATCATGTAACAAAATGGTAAAATTCATTTCCCTACTTAAAAATAGCTTGTGAAAAAGCATATCCTTTTCATGTTTGTTAAGGGTAAAAACATGGTGAAGTGGTTTGTTTTTAACATTTTGAAAAATTCAAAGTTTACATTAGCTATTTATTTTCAATCATAGCTATTATAATTATCCCCTATGTTTGTACTTAAAATTATTGATAATCCACCTTATAAATATCACTAGACATGTGATTGCAATATTACAAAATGTGGGTGCAGTTTCTTAATCTCCATTCACTAAACCAATGAATTCACTACATCCCCTCTAGGTTGTGTTCACTATGATAAGTGAATTCGTTGACAATCTAATGAAATCATTTGGTGTATAAGGACACCTTTTGTTGTAGTGTTGGTTCAAAAATCCATGTGAAAGTTTGGATTTTTCAATGTGAAATGGATTATAAATGATAATTCATGACATTTTAAAATTTAGAATTTCTTGTATTGGGAAAGTTTCTTGATGCATTTTTTAAAAATTCCTCATTACATGGTGGCCCTTTTTTGACATTATAATGACTTTTTTGAATCCATATCTTTCATTTTATATAAGTAACAAATGTAATGCCATCATTTCCAAATCTATTATGAGTTTTTTAACAATTCATCCATATTTCTTAATATGATCCCACTAAAGTTTATTACAACATGGATCATATTAAAAATGAAAATATTAATGTTGAATATGGCTTTACATTTTAATTTCTTCTACAATCCAAAAAATCTACAACCATGACAGTCCAAATAGTCCTTTTAACTATGTTTTCACCCTTAACATTGCATGGACCATTATGTCTTACCTATTTTGGCATAATGTGAAACAACTAGTGGAACATTTGACTTGTGGATATCACATATGAGATTTGACACCTTTGCCCTAAACATGATTTTTAAAACTGGGATTAGGTCCCAAATGCCATGTTACAATTGGTTTGTTTAAGGCTCCAAACACAATTGGAAAAACATTGGCAAAGACCATGAAACTTTCTTTTAATTGAATTTTAATTGGTAAGGAATGTCATTGCTTGTGTGAAAGACAAAAGTAAGAACTTAGCTATCTTGAATTATGTCTTATCAAAGTTGTTTCTTATGGCATGTTTTAGCCCATAATATGTTGGCATTCATGTTACCCCTAGATTTAAGAGCTTAAAAATGTATGGTAAACTTAATTGGGAGGGACAAAACTTGGGTTATAATGGATGAATATGATTCAAAAAATTTCAGTCCCATGTTGGTTGTGATGTTTAAGTTCCTTAACTTGGTCATGCAAATAAATCTCCCCCACAATCACTTACAATAGGTTAATCCTTGTTTAATGTTCCTACATCCATAAAAATAGCCCGTGAAGATTTGTTGAAATCTAAGTTGTCATTTTTTTGGCAAGTTGTTTTAGAAAATGACATGAAAAGTCTTTTTGCTTGGTGCCTTGTTATTTAATGTTGGGTTCATAGAACAACAAATTCTCGAAATCCCAAATAATCAAATTGAAACCACATTGTTTCCATTGTTGGTTTGTTGACAATCTTGACGCACATCACATACTTAACTTCCAACAATTTAGTAATGGAAATCATGTGAAGTTCATTTACTCATAGGTTTGTATCTTTTGTGCACATATGTTGTGTGTTGAAAACACTTCTAACACATAGATAGATTCAATGTGAAGTTTTTTCATTCATAGGTTTGTATTTCATTTGTTAACACATTTATTTGTGTCAAACATGTTATCAATGGATGATAATATATGCACAAAATGTATGAACCTAAGAATGAATGAACTTCACATGATTTCAAATACTAAATCATTGGATGTTAAATTTGAAATGCATTCTCAATCAGGGCTTGATAACTTGAATGTTTTGATAATGATGTACAAAAATTTGCTTGATGATGCATGTGTAGATTATCTTTTCATTAAAGAAGGTGTGATTAATTTTATTTTTTTGAAAATGCACTACTTGTTCAACTAATGAAGGATCTTAAAAAATAAAGGTATCTCAAGGATAATAACACCATGGCCCATGCAAAACCATTCATGTTTGTATTTAGTTTTGCAATAAACTTGATTTTTATTTTGTTGTTTAAGTCTTCCTAAAGCATTACCTTCTTGTATGTTATTTGTGGATTCCAACATTAATCAAGTATGCATGGCACCTTGGTGTTCAAGTTTAACACCCTAAACCTTGTTTTTCCCTTTTAATTGCAAGTTTTAACTTTTTAACACATATTGCAAGTTCAATCGGTAGAATCATAACAACATGCATGACTTGCATTTTGAGGCTTTAATCTTCAAGCTTAGATTTTAAAACCACAACTTCTTCTAAGTTTAATGTAGCTTTAAGTTCAGTTCCCATGTTGATTCAATTTAGAACATTGAAAGCACATGCTTCATTTTTTCAAGCTCAATGTTTGTACATCACAAGGGCTTCAAGGGTTTTGATTGTGTGTGCATTTTTTTCAACATGCGTGTTTATGGATATGTAGATTTAAAGTTTGAGTTCCATAGTGTTCAATTTTGATCCTCCATGGGCTTGTTTTTTCAATTTCATGGTTTATGTCAAATGCAAATGCAAAGTTCAAGTTTGAGATTCAACATGTTCAATTTTGTCCCTCCATGATCATGTGAATGTTTTTCAAGGTTTTGTGTTTGTGAGTTCAACTTTAGGTTTTTAAAAAATTGTTTATCTTTGTGGAAAAGGTAGAACTGAAGTCTAATTTTGATTTTGTTCAATTCCAACCCTCTAAAGGCATGTTTTTTCTTAATATTTATGTTTGTGAAAAGGTAGAACTTGAGTTTGGTTCCAATGTGTTCAATTTTGGTACTTTCATTTTTTGTGTATTATTTTCGTTCTTGGAATGTGGTTTAGTTAGGGGTTAGTAGGTGTTGAAGTTATATGTCTAGAAGTGTTTGGTAGAAATGCCTTCGAATAATCACATTATTAAAGTTATTGTTAAGGACTACTAAAATATTTTGGTGCTTGAAATTTCCTTGTCAAAAGCTCATATTGACATGGGGTTTTTGCATATGAATGTATATTAGGTAGCTTACCTAATGCAAATCTTTTTTTTCGTTCAATTTATTAATTAGTAGGACTATTTTCTAATCCAAGTGCTAAATAGTGTTGCCAGGGATTGCAATAGCATCTTACCAAAGACATAACTCCATCGTTGTAACTTGGAATTGAATATTGTTTGTTTCTATAGGGTCCTACTTAAACTACTTAACTATTGTAAGACATTTCCTTTGAAAAGTTTCACATTTCTTTGTTTTCAGATTTAGTAGCCATGTAACTATTGGAATATTTTGATACTTGAATTTTCTTTGCTAGTAGTTGAAAATTTAATGAAGTTTGTTCTTTTGGAATCTATATTTGGTGATTTAACTAATGTAACCTTTGTTTTGATTTTTTTCTTAACTTGTAAAATTGGTTTGTTGTTTTTCACCTGGGTACTTTGTCCTATAAGGTGCCAAAAAAGAACTAGTTTCCGATTTATAGGTTTCCAAATTGTTTAGAATTAGTTTTAAGGTTACTCCCCTTTCTCCTTATTTTCATGCATCAAAGATGACATTCATTCAAAATAGTTTCAACTGTCTTTTAAATTTTCGATTTGACCTTTTAATAAAGTGCATCTATTAGGGAACAAAACATGATTTGGTTACACAAAAAAAGGCCCAGATGTTTTGACAAAATAATTGTAAATTGAAAAATAATGATTTATTTGGAATTCAATTTCCATTTCCAGTTTGGGCCTAGATGAGCTTTCTTGCAATGTTGGTCTTTTGAACATATTGGCATAGTACTAATATTGATTTTATTTTATTTTATTCATACTAGGTTCATACTAGTCTTCGGCATTCTTTAGAAATTCCATACTAGTCCGGTGGCATTTTTGGGTTCAAGACTGATTTTTGGTTGATATGAAATAGGTATGTATCAATTTTGGTTGGTCACTGTTTTATTTTCCATAATAAGTTAAATAGATTTTTTTTGAAGTTGTTTTTGGACCACACAGGGTATCGATATTTATTTAAATATAAAATTTGGCAGTTATCAATTTTCACTATCCAAACAATACTCATGGTTATCAATTCATTTGATTTTTTTGTATTGATAACCACATGTTACATGTATAAGGTCAAAAATTTTTAACTTGCCTTGAAAACCATCAATTATATTGCTCAAGTAGGGTAGGTTTTAAGATTGATTATTTTATTTTTTTTAATTTCAATCATAAACAAATTTAGAGTTTTAAGGTTGACAACCTATTTGGATGACATTCCAATCATCCAGGTAGGTTATTAAAATTTGAAAAATTCAAAACTTGACCTTTAAAAGTCTTGCTAGTTCTTTGGATAATACCAATCATGCAGGTAGGTTCTTACTTAGTTTTTTCTTTAAATTGTTAAAAACATTATTAATAACCTTAATTGATAGCCAATTTTTTTCAATAACTAGCCAACACTACTATGTGTGTAATATTGAAAATAGTATAAATTGGTACAAAGGTTGACCTATTACCTCACGGTCTTACCACATTGGTATAGGTATGAAACAATGTCGTGAGGGTATTTAGTGTTATTTGGGGATTTGGGTTTAGGTTATTTGGGACTCAGATTTAAGTCGCACCCTTTTGTTGGAATCAGAATGAGAACTAAATTATAAAACTCATTTTTTCCTAGATTCAAAACCAAAACTGGAATTATGAATATACATTCTTAAACATAGGTTCTTTAGGTGAACAAGTTGATACTTATTTAAATGTTAATAAGTAGGTTGAACTTTATAATTAAATACTAATTTTAATTACTTATTGAACTTTATACCTACATGGACCCTATTTGAGATTGAAGTAAACCCTTGCACCTATACAATCTCTAGCATTGGGAACTAACATGCTACATGTACAATGTAAGTCCATTTTTTTCATTCATTCACAAAGATAGATAATATATGAACACCATTCAGGGTGACTTTGTATCTCCATGTTTCTAATTTCATCCCATGATTTGAGGCATTTGCCTTGGGCAAGTGCTTATTTCAAGAACACTCCGCTCCTCCAACATTACCCTACACAAAATGCATTTGGTATTCTATTGGTCGTAATCATTGTGGTGTGTCAAGCCTGATTAGTTTCCCACAATACATTCATCTCAATAGAAAATCACTTAGAAATAGTTTTCCCATTGGCAACTGGTACACGTGAAAGTGGAGGGAATATCTAATATGTTGGCAAATTTGACATGTGCATTCGTAAAGAATTGATCCCATCCTTATCACCATGGAACCTAGCTTAGAGAGGTCTTATGTAGGGTGTAGGAGTACAAGGGATCCAATGCCTATAAGCAGACCTCTACAAACTAGGTTCCACCCAACTTGGAAATATTTCATATTTAGGACCACACCATTTTTCAATTGGAATGTGGGAGGTGAAGAACCAGAGGTATAAACCTTACCCTAGTTCAAGACAACTCTCCAAGTGTGACAAACTCACAGCAAATATGAGTTGAATCCCAAAATTGCATACCTGCAACTTAAGATTTGATTATTGCACAGCTTGAAGCTCTGCAAGTCTTCTTTCCATGATTTGGTTCTCAGCCACAACCATGTCCAGATCAGATTGCACGCTAACTATATCTACAGGTGATTTCTCTAGCTCCTCTAACTTGGCCTGCAGCTCAGCAATCTCTCTGCTCGTTTTGTCCATTTCAAACACCCGATCCACGATGTCTGCAAAAGTCTCATGAATGGTGCTCAGAAGTCTGTATGCTTGTCGACATACTGCATCTCGCTTTGCATCCCTGCCAAAAAGTCACGAATTTATATGGACTGTTAATATCCTTCAAGATATGGAAGAGAGCACACACAACCCATCCAAAAGAGATTTGCTGGTGAGAAGAGCTGTAACTCTGACCTATCCCACCATGGAAAGAGAAGGCACTACTACAGGTGCAACATCTAGACCCTTGATGTCTTGCTGAATTGTTGAGAGGGGAGAGTGATGACTCACAACAGGCAACAAAATCAGTCACTTAAACTACATAATGCCACATTTCCAGGCCCCATCCATCCAGAAACAATAGATTTCCAATTTCTATCAAGATTCAAAGAACTACATGGGAGCTTCTCTTTTGGCACAGAATACAGACAGGGAATAAATCATTGTACTTCTAACTCTGCTAGCACATGTTCCGACACAGGTGGAGAAGGAAGGGACCTGAAAATAAGCTCATCGACAAGTGCATGCACACGGCGAAGACGATCATGAGCTGAGTTATTCTCCCGTTGCAAATTGCGAGTGTCTTGAATTATACGTGTGATATCATTTGCCTGTTTCTGACTATTTCGTACAAGCTCAGAAATGCGATGCACATAAGATGAGCGCTTTGGTGCACTTCCAGCCTTTTCTATTTCAGCTTTCAAAGACCATAACTCCTCCTCCCTGCATTTCATTTTGAATTCTTAGATCATGCCCACAGCAATATCATAAACATTGGCAAGCATATCCACAGCAACCATTAGCACGCCTCTCTGAACTCCCCAGCAACCAGCTTCTTTATTGGGATTTAGGCATTGATGAGATCTTTGCTGGCACCAAGAGAATAAGATGACTACTGTTTTCCCATTAGCCTGAGTTGCACAGCTGATGACATGAAGCAAACAGAGTCAGCTGGGCAACCCACTGGCTGGATCAACTGTACCAAATGACCTCATTGAAGTGAATCTGTGACATGAATTGCCACCAAATACCACAATTTGACTTATCACGCCAGTTTACAACAAGAAGGAAAGACAATAAGGCCATGCTTTTGCTGATTACCGGGCTCGAAGTGTAGTACTCAATTGCTTTAGTTTATGACGCATTTCTTTCATTTGCTTCAGCTTCTCCTGCAGCTCCCCTTTGCCAACCAATGCACTTTTCTCCAGTTCGGTCTTTTTTTCTTCCAAAGGCACTTTGACAGTCTCCCTGCCACAAACCAGCCACAACCTTCATTGTTCATATTCTGGACACACAATGCGCCAATAGTGACTGCACATCAAGTTTTTCTTTGTGGCACTCAGAATGAAACTGGGTACAATTTCACAAACACTCAAGGCTGGCCATGTAAAGAGCTTTTGCAATAAACTGGATCCAGTTACATTGGTGGTTTTAGAAGGTCATAACCTGCCATTTACTGACCACAGATTTCTTCCTAGACTCCACACACAAAGATCAAAGGCACATTTGAGCTGCAGTGGATCAAATCATCTTTAGGAACTAAGTGTCTAATTGCTTCCCATCTACAATATGAAGACCACAGTGCTTGTGATAAAGAACAAGTTACATCTTGTTAGCAAAAGCTGGTTAACATATATGTTAGCCGCATGGAATATACTTGAACTTGAAGTTGGATCATCCAAATGAAGATGCATCACGTACCATTCAGCTTGAAGAATGGTCAGGTGATCTTCACTGGCACTCAATTGTGCCCTAAGCTCCTGGAGAACAGAGGAAGGGGAGCTGGAAGGCTCCAGGGCAAGACTCACAGCCTTCTGCAGCACCTTTTTCTCCTTCTCAGCTTTCTGAACCCTCTCTGTTCCTGCTTCAATTTGTTGCCTTAGTGCCAAACAATGTTGCTCTATCTGGCTAGCCTCCGCCTCCATCTACACCCAAGTACAATATGTTGGACAAGTATTTCAAGAAATGAAAACCTTGGTGTGTGCTAACAAGTGCAGATGCCCAGTATGCTCAAAACACTGCCAGCTCTTGTACACAACAAGCAAAAATGAATTAAATACAGAATTCAGCAATTCCATGAAGCTTTTGTTGGAAACCTGTGTTGCTGCTGTACATACAAGTCTAACAATGGAAAAAGCTGTCAAACTATCCACCTTGTCAGCTTGCTCAACCAATTGAAGCAGCTTTTCTTGTAGTTGTATATTGATGTGCCTCTGCTCAGAAGCTTGATCTTGTCCCTCATTGATCAGTCTCTCTTGTGCCTCCTCTAGCTCTTGGTCTTGCCTGAACAAATGTCCCCTTTCTAAAACACTAGTTGACGTCACATTGTCAGCATCTCCAGAGCCTCTGTCAGACAATAGAACACCACAACTGATCACTTTTGTCTCTCCTCTCTTCTCTGTCCCCTCCACCTGCTTCAGAAGTTGGGCAAGTTGTGCATCTGCCAAGCCTGCACTTCGTACTGCATTCTTTGCATTGAGCTCAAGGATGGATGGCAGGAGCCATTCCCTAGGCTTTGCTTGCAAGGTAACTAGTGTTGGTTTCTTCACTAGGTTACCCACAACATTCTTCCCAGTGGAAAGTCGCAGGGCCGAAGTTCTGAAAGGTAAACCTGCATTTGCAACTTCATCATACCCTTCTGCTGTGTGTCTGGATGCATGCCAGTGCACCAAAGCCTGCTGTACAGTTGCACTGAGTTTGTCAAGCTTTGGAGCCTGAGCTTCTGCTCGTCCCTTCCGGGTCCTTGGAGTTGGAGCTGATGAAGTCTTGGAGAGTTGATCAAGGAGAAATCGGAGAAGTCGATGTGTGTCAGTGTGTGATGGATACAAAAACTGCAACATCACCATCATCTCTTGTCAAAATCCCTTGCAATGTATTCCCATCCTCAAAAACCAGTTTTGACAGATAAGACTTTGAGTACCGATGCACTCTGTCATCAGGATTCTAGAATTTAGGGTTCCACAAACAGCGAGAACAGAATAGAATTGAATCAGGGTCATCATTCTTCTCCTGCATTCCTCAAGAGCGGAAATCCAATAGAATATAATATGTGTCCAGAGTCCAGAGGTGCTCAAATCTCCATGGAATGCCGCCGATGGAATCCCCCAGATCCTATCCATATTTCTGTAATCCCGAATTCGGGAAGCAGCTATTGTTGCTGCAGACGCTAGACAGGCTTGCGTCCCCGCCACCGACACCAAGACAATTGGAAAAAATACCAGCTTACTATTTGCAATCAGTAGTTACAGATCCCGATCTTCAGGGAAAAACAAAAAAAGAACCAGAGACAGAAACACAGACAGAGAGAGACAGAGAGAGAGTGCATGAAACGGGACCTGATGGAAACTGAGGTCAGCCTGATAGCCCAGTTGCTTGATAGCCGCTGCCAGATCAGTACAGAAACGAAACCGCTCCGCAGTACCTTGAGGTACCTCAAAAACAGCAGCAACAGCAGAAGAAGAAGAAGAAGAAGAAGAAGAAGAAACTCCACGCGACAACAACAACGCCACCGCCTGCGAACAGATACTGACCAAAGCTTTAGATCCCAATTCTTGGCCATTAGAGTTCTTTACCTCCGCAGGTACCTCCACACCCGCCTGCTCCAACGCTACCAACACTATTTGTTGCGCATCGTCCATTCCCTCGCTCTTGATCTTCACTCCCCTCTCGATCTCCAATCCCCTCTTCTCCCTCTTCTCCCTCTTCTTGTTCTTCCCCGTCTTCGTCCTTCCTCGTCGTCGCCTTCGTCGTATTCCTCTTCCTCCTCTTCGTCACCTTCGTCGTCTTCGTCGTCTTCACCGCTGTCTTCGTCGTCATCGTCGTCGTCTTTGTAACCTTTGTCGTCTTCGTCACCGTCGTTGTCTTCGTGGTCTTCGTGTGGCGTTTTGCTGGCTATGTGCAGTTTTGTGCTCCAAAAGTGGTGTGAGTTGTAAGAAAATGGAGTGACTATTCAACATTCCAATATGGAATGTATCGCTTAATAATGTGTTTTTAAAGCGTGTCTTTTTAAATCAAAATTATTAGATGGAATTCAGCCATTCGCACCAATTTGTGCAGATTCTGACAAGATACGCAACAAGTGTGAGTTTTTAACGTGCTAAATGCACAAAATGATATAGGTAATTCAAACATGATTTTTTTGTAGACGGTACAATGTGATGGCATCGTCGAATCTGTCAAGATCATGTAAGGAATGCAATGTGTGTTAATCATCTGCTGAAGGGCTGACCTCAACTTCAACTCACCAGTTGCACTGATGCGATGAATGAAGACGACCTGCTGAGGGTCAGACAATGGAAATAAATTACAAAGCCTAAAGCATGTGCTTCTGTCATCAGATAACTGCCCTTCGGCCATCACTGCTATGTGTTCTTCCTCCACATTTTTCCTTTTTGCCTTGGCCATCAGTGTTCTACGATCTTCCTCCAGATTTTTTTTCTTTTTGCCTCGGCCATCAGTGCTCTATGATCTTCTTCCAGACTTTTTTCCTTTATGCCTCAGCCATCAATGTTCTACAATCTTCCTCCAGATTGTTTTCCTCTCTGCCTCAACCATCAGTGCTTTATGAGGTTTGTCTTCATCTTCCTCAAAAAGAAAATTCTTGCCACCTCAATCATCAATTCTCTATGAGATATGTCTTAATCTTCTTGCATAATTTTCTCCTTTTGTTGTGTTTGTAATTTGTCTATGCATCAAGGTTTTTGCTTATCAAAGGTTGGTGCTAGCCATTTTTGTTATTTTTGTATTGATTTTAGGAGATGGATGGCTTGCACGATGAAACATTGATGATCCCTCAAGCACATGTTATGGTTGACCTTATGTTGAATTCAAATAAATAGAGCAGATGATCCAAATGACCCAATTTTTTGTGGTTCAACCTCTACAAAAGCCTCTATGGGTTGTGTCAGCAGTCCTAGTATTATTGCAAATGGAAATTTGTTTACCATAGTTACAACTAATGAGGCTCTATGGTTAGCATTGGCAAAACAAAGAGACTTCTAAAAGCCAAAGAGTAGCAATGCCACAACATGGGCTTCTTATGTAACAAATAATGTTTCAATCACTCCTTTAAAATAAGTTCAACCTATCTTGAACCAGAGCAATTGAAATGTGTATTGTGTTATCTTATGTTGCATTTGTAAGACTTTAAAAAGGCACCATCAACTACAAGTCTGCCAATGAAATTTCAGCACTTTGAAAACATTTGGAAATGACTCACCATAAAATTTGAACTAAATAAATTGAACGAGAAAAGTTTGTTGGATTTGGAAATAGAAGATCAGCAAAAAAAACAAGGTCCGGCCCCACCCCATCCAACATTGCATCTTTCTTTGGTTATACAATTCCTTACAATAAGAATGATCCCCATCATATTCAATTTGAAGAAGATTTGGTTTTATTCATTGTTAAGGAATTAATCCATTTATTTTTCGTTGAATCATAATTCCTTAGAAGATTAATTTTGAGGCAAAATCCCCATGTAAACTTTCCATCAAAGCATCAATTGATAAATGACATTCTACCGAAGTTGACTAAAAAGACCAAAAAAAACTTCATCTTTAAGCCTCTTGAATATTGTGACATTTGCACACTTAGTTTTGATTTGTGGATGTCAAAAAGAAGAATGAAAACTTTTGTGTTGATTGTTCATTTTTTGAATTGTAATTTGGAATTTGATCATGTAACAATTGGATTGTTTAAAGCCACGATTATGTCACGTGCATGAAAACAACCAAGACTACAAGATTTTTTTAATAGGAGTAATGTTTTAAATGATTGATGGTCTATAGCCAAGTTGAACTTTCTACCTTTATAAAACCCTTTCGGGTTAGATAGCACAATTTTTTATTAGTTTGGGTGCAGATCTTAAAATTAGGTAGGAATGTGCATCTTGTAATTAGTTTTTTAATGAACTAAGGCAAGCCATATTTGGATAACATATGTGATAAGAGTAATGTTTTAAGTGACTAGTGGTCTACAACCAAGTTGAACTTTTTACCTTTGTAAATCCTTCTCGGGTTTAGTAGCATAATTTCTTACTGGTTTAGGTGCAGATTTTAGAATTAGGTAGGAATGTGTGCTTTGTAATTAGTTTTCTAATGAACTAAGGCAAGCTAGATTTGGACAACATATGTGATAGGAATAATGTTTTAAGTGACTAGTGGTCTTTAGCCAAGTTGAACTTTCTACCTTTGTAAAACCCTTTCGGGTTTAATAGCACAACTTCTTACTGCTTTGGGTGTAGATATTAAAATTCAATAAAAAGGTGCACCTTGTAACTAATTTTTTAAAGAAATAAGGCAAGCCAGATTTGGACAACATATGTGATAAGAGTAATATTTTAAATGACTGGTGGTCTGTTGCCAAATTGAACATGGTGTTGGATCCTTAAAAGTTGGTTTGAATGAGTGACAATATAACATAAATTCTAGGATTTGGAGTGTTTGAACTTAAAAATTATATCTATCGATTTTAAATCATAAATGATGCACAAGAGGCAAATTATTTAATTTCAACTACAAACGCAATTTAACATCTAAAAATACACTTTGCATTTTTTCCTTCACAAGTAGCATATGTACTTTCAAGTATAATCACCACACAGAACCAGGAGTAAAGGGACAGAAAAGCGCCTCACATTTGATAAATGGATTCTAAATATTTTTATCTTTTGTAACTTATTTACAATTATTTTATAACTAATGTAACGAATATATTATTTCATTATTTCATTCATCCATTTGAACAATGAATTTTGTTCTTATCCTTTACAACTAACTTACAACTAAAAATGAAATGAAAATTAATGATTTAGTGACTAATTTGCAACTATGTGTTTAAATTTGGGTTTTAAAGCAATTGTATGGAGTTGATTTTAATAGTACTAAACAACTAAATTATAATTTACAATGCAATTATCCAGACTTCATATAACCATTATCATGTTGTTCTAATTATAATAGATAATGTTGAATTACATTGGATATCATTATTTACAAACATGAAATGGATTTGAAACTTTAAATACATTTACATTCCATGTTGAAAAATACATCATAAAAAAATAAATTAATGTTTCTATCCAAAAAAAAGCAAAACCATGAATCTAAATATAATGCCCAAACTATATATAAAAAACATTTTTCTCTATCTAAACAAAAGGTCGAATCATAAAAATAATGACCCACAACAATCAAATATTTTCATTTAAAACATTATGTTTCATAAATGAATGTTTTCTTTGTTTTTTGTTGAAATGGAGTTTGAACCATGTAATTTTTTCAATGCACCTTATTTATTTGAAATCTATCATGTTATGACATTTAGTTCTACTTGTGAAATGAAATCAATAGAATATCATAACATTGTAATGTTAAAAATATGTAAATAATCCCTTCAATTTGAATAAAACTAATTTACAACTATACTACCACTAACATGCAACTTATTTTTCATAAAAATGCAATGTATAGAACATTGATACAAACTAAATTATAATTTGTACATTTGCAAATAAAATCATATGTTATGCTTGTAATCAAGTAAATTGAATTACAATTTTAAGTACTTTTAAAAACTCTTACCTTGTATACATAATTTTGATGTATATCCAAAAATAAAAACCTTCAACATTTAAGAATAAGAGCAAGAACCTTCAACAAAAGTAAGGGTAAAAACTTTCAACATCTAAAACCAAAAGTAAAAACTTTGAACATCCAAGAGTAAAATCAATAACCTTTAACATCTAAAAGTAAAAGTAAGAACCTTCAACATTCAAAAGTAAGAGCAAAAACCTTCAACCTTTCTAAAAGCAAGAACCTTCAACCTTCAAAAGAAAAAAGAAAAACCTTCAACCTCTTTAAGAGTACGAACAAAAACCTAACTTCCAAGAGTAAAAACAAAAGCCTTCAACCTTTCTAAAAGTAAGAACAAGTACCTTTAACCTTTAAGAGAAAAAACAAAAACCTTCAACCTCTTGAAGAGTAAGAGCAAAAACCTTCAACCTTCAAAATAAAAAACAAAAGCCTTCAATCTCTAAGTTATTTAAATAAATAATATAACTTATAACAACCTTTTATTTTTAGTTTTAAATTAAACAAAAAATAATGATTTTAGTTATAACACATGGTATGAAAATTAAGTCACCAAAAGACTAAAAAATACACAAAATGTTCGAATAAATTTTTTTTTAAAAGAAGTTCATCTTGAATTTCTTAACAATAAGCATAAGCACATGAAAGTCGTTAATGCATTAAGGTATATATGTTGATATACTACCATTTATCACTCGTTTAAGGGTTTCCTACCCAATTTTTAGATTTTTAAATTTCAAATTTTAAGTTGAAATATAGTTGCATACTAGTTGCAAGCAAGTTGAAATGTCATATATATTGGGCAGTGGAAATGTATACATGTGGCATGATCATATGTGTTACTCAAGGCTATACATTTGTTGCAAAATAATCATTGATTAGTAACTAAATTTATCCTAATTGTGATGTAGTTGTTACATGCGATTAAAATGCAACTTGTCAACAAAGTCAAACATGATTGACTACAATTGTATTTACAAGTGTGTATATTATATTGGATAAATATACATCGTGCAACTAATTTGTAACTACAATACAACTCTTTGATTTTTTGACGTGACATTTTATTTATTAATTTGTTATATTTCCATGGGACAGTTGCAATGTAGTTGTCTATTAGTTGTTTTGGAACTTTAGTTGCCACAGACACAATTTCTCATAATGAAACGAAACATAAATCGACACCAACAAGAGTTCCTGTTGTTGATTTTGTGAAAAGACTGGAAGAACGCAAACAATGGTTGGGAAAGAGGATAAGGGCAACATATGTCAAAGATGATTTTGTCCACTTGCATGGTGTCAATTGAAAATCCATCTTTTTTAGTTTTCCATACTAGTAAGTAGGTTTGTGATATTAAACTTGTTTCTATAATGAAAACGATGTGTCAAATTCTAGGCAAAGTTTTTGCAATGTAATTTTTAGCAGTGTTTAACTTGGTCAATTGTTTATGCATAAAAGTTGTTGTGTTACCATTTGCCCAATTTAAAGTTTAATTAATACTCTTCCAATTTATTAGTTTACATTGTTTGTTGTAACTTGAAATGCTACCTATTATACTAGATTGTTGGATTCCCATTGTAATTGACAATGTTGATTTTTTCCTTTGCTGAAATTGAAGATTGATTCATTGTTGACATATGGATTGACATATTTATAACATTATGAATTTTAGTATTTTTTTTGCAAAAAAATAGCAAAACTTGTATGGTTGTTCAACATTGAGTGACCACCAACCTTCAATGAAATTTATTGGGCTTCAAGCATTTGAAAGGAACCATTTGAGTTAAGCCATGTTATGTCAAACTATAGTGTTATGTTAGATTGTCAATCTTTGGGAGCTTGGGCCACTTAAGTTTCCATGTTGTGTTAAACTGCCAACATATTTGGGCAAGGCCATTTGAGGTGCCATATTATGTTAGATTGCTAGCATTTGGGAGTTTGGATTTGAGTTGCCATGTTATGGCAAACTATTAACATTTGGGAGCTTGGGTCATTTGAGTTCGCACTTGGATTGATAGGATGTCAGCATTTGGGTGAAGCCATTTGAGTTGCTATGTTATTTTAGACTGTTGGCACTTCAGAGGAGGCATTTGAATTGCCATGTTATGTTGGACTTCTAGCATTTGGGAGCTTGGATTTGAGTTACCATGTTATGGTCCAGACTATCAACATTTGGGAGGGGCCATTTGAGGTGCCATATTATGCTAGATTGCTAGCATTTGGGAGCCACTACATGATTCCACCCAAATTCAATTTTAGTGGAATTGGACGTGCTGCAAATCACTACACTTGGACAGAAATGACCACCTTCCACTCTGATCCCACTTACTATTAGATTTTCGTGGGATTCAAGTGGATCTTGCCACTACATCCATTTTTTCACTGCACTTTATACAGACATTGCCATGCCTTCCACTCTTATCCCACCATTGTTGGATTTTACTAGATCCCACTAGACCTTGCCACTCCGTTCAATTTCTTCATTTACTCACATGCATATATATTTTAGAATATGTTCCAATTTATTAAGATTTTTTGTCTACATTAGTACTACCTCTTTCCTTATATGGTACTACCTATGAAAAGACCACTTGCTTCACTCATGTATATACATATGAGATGAATGGAATATTCCACTCATATGACCAATCCCATTTACATGCATATGCATTGTGATAGAATATACATGTTCATCTACATTTATCCATTCACATACATGTTCCAAATATGGTTCCCCATGTACATAGCCATGTGGTCATTTAAGTGTGGTCATTTACATGTATCCAACCCCATTTATTCAAAACAACCAACAAGGACATATCACCAACTAACCTCATTGCGAATATTCAAGCATGGATTATTGGGTCATGCATGCATTAGATGACAACTCAAGGATCATTTGCAGCAATGACAATTGGTATAAAATGAATGGATAAATATAATTTGTATCATTTACACCCCAAATATGCACATACACATTAATCGATCCATATATGGATTAATCATTGTTCAACTTTCCCACATTGCTTAGTGGAACTATGTATGTCATATAGCTAAGTCATAACTATAATATCCCCGTGTTACAAACCCCAAAAAACAATGAACCACCTTGCATGCAAATGGCCAACTTACACCTTGTAAACTATCATAATCACTTAACGACAACATCATTTGAATTGGAACTAAAGCCTCGCCCTCAACTAAAGCCTCCACATGTTCCACGTCTATTGCACCAACCTCTTCCCCTTCATTTGCATTAGTTGGATCATGATCTTTGGCATCAGCTTGAAGGTCTACAAATGCCATAATGCCTTGCCCATCTATATTTACCCCAAGTGTCATGTCCCCCACCATAGCCACTACATGTTGAGCATGAGGTTCCTTTTGAACAACTACTCACCAATCTCCAGCATTCATCTTGTCCTCTAGAAAAAACACCTACAAATTACAATAATAGAACAATTAATTAGTGGGTAGACAATGGAAGATGTGTGCATGGTAAAAATATTGACATGCCCCCATTTAAGACCCTTTTATTGTTTAGGTCATCACTACACCAAGTGGGGCTAGCTTTCATATATACACAACTTTGGATATTTCTTTTCCAATAGAATATTTTTACAAGCATTGTGGTCATGGCTAAACCATACTTGTGAGACCACTGATGGGAGCACATAAGGTTCTAGGTTTGCATTCACATGTTGCCCGTGGTTCACTACCCAAAATCCATGTTCATCTTGTCACACAGTTATTGCAGTCCCTTGCATGTGAACATGTATCCATAAACGTTTCATCAATGTTACACGTTGGCTGGTGTAGGACACTATAATTATTTCTTTTAACATGCCCACATAATGTAAATTGGCCATTACAATGTTCTTGTCTTGTACAAAACTACAACTACCTTGCTTGAATACGCATGCAACACCATTGTCATACATGTTGTGTGTTGGCCCTGTCTCAACATCAACCATGTAGTGGTTTCCATATTCCCACATATTGTTGTATGTATAGGCCGATGTTGATGGTGGGTGAAAATAAACCAAGACTTTAAGGTCTACTATCACTCCATTTACCATTTGTGTCTTAACATGATCTAACAACCACGTTGCAAATGTTGGGATTTCTTGTGCCAAATGAGGTGGCTACATAATGGGCCCATGCCCATGCCCATGCCACCTATGCATTGCCAACACCTTGAATTCTCGTTGGTCCTCTTACAATTGGGACCTTGCTTCCTACCACATTCTATGGGCACAACCCAAGGTGTTCCACTACACATTAAATACTTCATTCCACTAGCACATTGCACTAAATAATCACTCCTTCCTAGCACATTCCACTAAACAATCATTCCCACCACTAGCGCATTTTATTAAACAATCATATCCACCACTAACACATTCCACTCAACAATTATTCTCACCACTAGCACATTCCACTCAACAATCATTCCCATTAATTAAAGTGAAATTCTATAGTTCCACTTTGGGAACCTTTTAGCCCCTTGTCCCACTTTGACATTCCACTTTGCATATATTTTATCACTATGTGATTTCCACTATAATCTTACACTAGTAGGAAATGGCCATTTTGTAACTAGTCCATGCGACTAATTTTTAGTTACAAGCAACATTTGCAACTAAAATCTTAATAGTCACATTGGACAAGTCACAAACGACAACTAATTTTGGATGAAAGAAAAAATCAATGAAATATGCCTTCATCCTTTGACTAGTCATATACGCAATGTCACTTGCAACTAAGATTCAACTTTTTTAGTGAACAATGGGAACAAGTTATGTGTTGCCATGTGTCCCAACTCTTAATAATTTAAAATATTTTTTTATTATTTTGAAATAATCTAAGACGTTTAATTTTAATGTTTTGATGGTTTATATTATGACACATGGTGTAATAAAAATTTGCCATGTGGCATATTTATTTATTTATTTTCAAATTAAACTTAAATCAATATTTAGGTATATAGGTTGAACTAGGTACCTACCTATCTATATACCTACCTACCTATCTAGGATAAATACGTATCTAAATAGGACCTATTTACCTACCTAAGCCAAATACCTAATTAATAGGTAGGTAGGTAGGTAGGTAGAAAAATAGGTAGGTGGTAAGTTAGGGAAATAGGTAGTTAAGTGTAAGTGCATGAATATTTATATTTATTTTGGGTTGAGTTGTTTTTATTGACTCATCCCATATGCCCATCTTTTTAAATATGAAAATGTAAAACAAAACACTTTGGTTATATACTTTTCAAGATGAAAATGAAAGTCAAAACATATGGGATAAAAATTTCAGTTGCAAGTTGTTTATGACTAAACATTTTAGTTGCAAACTACATGCAAGTAAAAAAATTTATCCCATATATGTTTTGGTTTTCATTCTCATCTTGAAAAGTATATAATTAAATAGGTAAGTGACAACTAACTAGCTAAATAATTAATTAACAACTAAATTAAAAACTAAATAATTCATTTTATAAATTATCCAACTAATTATTTATTTATAGTAATAATCATCAATATTTGTGATTACTTAATTATATTATTAGTTATTATTAAATATAACTTAATTTATTATCTAGATAAACAACAATAATATTCAATTTTAAATATATATTAACTATAATAATCTATTAACCAATTTATTTAATTAACTCGTAATTGGCTAATATTGAAATAATTAGTTAATAAATAATAAAAAATAATAAAATATTTCATAACGAAATAAATTAATATAATAACTGAAATTCTCAGTATTTAATAATCATTAACTATTAATTATAAATATTGAGTACTAGTTTTTTTATATTTAATAATATAATTAAAACCTAGCCTAGGTTACTATTTTATAATTATTTTTCTTGTTATTACTTTCATTTGTATAGTTAATAATAAATTTAAATATTTAATAGTAATAATAACATTAATTCAATTATTATTGTAGCTAGTTGGTAGCCAAGGTTAACTATTTTATTTTTATTATTCATATTATTACTTCACTCATTAAAGTTATTTATGAAATATTAAAATAAATATTTTACATTATTAATAAATATTTTTTTCCTTCAAAAATAATTTCTACATTTGTGTAATAATTTATTGGATTTCCATTCTAACTAATACAATAATTATTATAAAATAATAAAATAATAAAACTAAAAGGTACCATTTGATCTCTAAGGTCCATGTGTATGTTTGAACATGTTTTTAGCAAATTTCAAAATACAATGCTAGCATACATGACAAGTAGAATCTATGGCATTAAAACTAGGTGTAAATGATTATACTTAATGATACAAGCCCAAATGATGCACGAACCTCAAGCTCGAAAATGAAATAAACTTGGTTTAAATGACGTAAACTTGAAATGAACTTAGTGAAACATGTTTCATTAACACAAGCCCTAATGACATAGACATGAGTGACATATGTGAAGTGACACATGTGAGGTTTTATTAGCATACACCTAATGACATATAACATTGGTCAAACCCAAGTGACAATATAAACTTGAGTGATATAGGTGTAGTGAGATGTTGGCATAGGCCATAAAGACATATTACAGTAAGCCCAAGTGTTGTAGGAAACCCATATGGCATAAGCCTTAGTGGCATAGGCACTAGTGATGTATTACACCTTAGTGACATAATTTGAATGACACATGTCGTAGTGATATAGACCTATGTCCAAGTGATAGAGGATGAGTGATAGTGTCTTGTGGGAAATTGTAAAACATCATTACATATTGTGATTGATAGGGGTTCAAAGGAGTAGCACATGAGGCAAAGGAAAAGGTGAAATGTGCAAGTGTGAATATCAAAAGTACCATTTGATCTAAAAAGTCTATGTGTATGTTTGGACATGTTTTAAAAAAAATTTAGAATACATGGCTAGCGTATATGACAAGTAGAGTCTTTGGCATTGAGATTAGGTGTAAGTGATTAGACTTAATGATACAAGCCAAATGATACACAAAGTCTCCAGCCCTAGAATGAAATAAACTTGGTTTAAGTGACATAAACTTGAAATAAATTTAGTGAAACGTGTTTGATTGACACAAGCCCTAATTACATAGACATGAGTGACATATGTTGAGTGACATAGACTTAAGTGACATAGGTGGAGTGAGATGGGCATTATTGGCATAGGGCATAGTGACATATTACAATAAGCCCAAATCTAGTAGGAAAACCATGTGGCATAGGCCTTAGTGGCAAAGGCACTAGTGATGTATTACACCTTAGTGACATAGGTTGAGTGACACATGTAGTGATATAAACCTATGTTTCAGTGATAGAGGATGAGTGAAAGAAGACCTAATGATATAGACCTAGTTCCTAGTGATAGAGGTCGAATGGCCGAAATGATATAGACCTACGTCCTAGTGAAAGAGGATGATTGAAAAAGGACCTAATGATATAGTCCTAGGTCTTAATGACAAAGGTTGAGTATTACACATTAGTGACATAAGCCTTAATGATTTATTACACTTTAGTGACATAGGATGTAGTGACATAGACCTAGGTCCTAGTGATAAAAGTTGAATGACACATTATTAAAGGAAGAATTATTGGACCCTTGGTTGTTTTTTTATTATTTATCATAATTTAGTACTTATTATTTACTATTTTTTTATTGTTTAGTATGTAGGGTTGGCAACCAAGGGTATCAAGGGCGTCCTATTTGTTCTGCACACATAATATTTTGCAAGTCTAAGACATTATAGAACAATGTGTACACCTACCAACATAGGAGATGGTTATTCGAAGATCATGAATTTCGTAGGGACTAGGTAGCATTTTATGGGGTTCGAGAGATAGGCTTGCTTCCACCAAAAATGACAATTGCTAACATTTTCAGGGATGTTGAATTAAGGGTGTAATGGCTTGCTTGTGCGGGCGTTTAGCAAAAGAAGACCTTGCCAAGAAGACTAGGATCAAAAAATGTCCATCTTATTTGAACTAGAGTATTGGAAGGTATTGGAATCATTGAAACTTTTGAAATACCTCCATGAATTGCAATTTCATTCAACTTGAACAATATTTAAGCAAGGCCATTCAATTTTGCTGATGTAATTGTCCCCATTGTATAATAGCCATGATTGTGCAATGTCAAGCTTCCAATATGAGAATTCAGTAATAGGCCCATGAATAGGTCACTTGACATATTGTCAATAGTTGGTAACATAATCATTAGAATGTCAATCCCTAGAAAGTCAACCAAATCATTTAAATCTCACCAAAAAATCACCAAAACTTGCACCTATGGGTGCACCCAATGATGAACACTCAAGGGCTATCATATGGTCACATGTATTGTTTATGAACATGTTGCAAGCTGATGTTGTGGGTGATAATAAGTGAAAAATGGGCAATGAATCCATATAAATATCAATTTGCGCAAAGTAACTTAGATAGAGTTAATTATAATGGGTGCATCTATTGTGGGCAATGGAGGAACTACCTATTTGAAATATTTTGGATGTGACACACGTGCAACAAAATGTTTTAGATAACCTCTTGAAATATTTAGTTGGGGAGGAGACACAATGGAGGTGCAAAAGGACATGTAAGAGGCTGGTGTACACCAACATTATGGCTACAATCAAAACATGGATCATCTAACTATTTCAAACCAACAACCGCTTATGTTTTACATAGGAGGATAACGAGTCTTTTTTAGAATTTGTTTTTAGTAATCAAATTCCAATAGGATATGTTGCAGTTTTCAAAAAACATGTGGGCCCAAAGCAGTTGTATGCCATGAAGAGCCATGACCACCATGTTATGGTTCAATAAATATTATTAGTGAGTGTGCAAAGTTTGTTGCAAGCAAGCTTGAAAACAACAACCATGCAATTTGGGAAATCATTTTAGAGAATTTGTGCTAAGGTGTTTAACCCAGAAGACCTCGTGGCATTGCGAACATATGTAGCGAAAACGATATGTTTGTTTGAGATATGGTTTCCATCAAGGTTCTTTGACATGGTGACCCACTTGATTATCCATCTTGTAGATGAACTAGATATATGTGGGCCAATAGGTGTCAAATGGTGTTACCCAATGGAAAGATATCTATCAGTCCTAAAAAAATATGCAAGGAATAAGGTTAGGCCATAAGCTTTCATGGCATTTGGCTACATGATGATGAAGCTCTAGGGTTCTACATACAATATTTTGCACTATATTCGACATGCGTTACTACATGTGGGACGCTAATGAGAAGGAAGTAAACATTGGTGAGGTGTCGAAAGGGTATGCTTCATTGAAGAAATTGAATGCAATTGAGCTAGAAGCAATACATGAACATGTCATCACAAATTTTGTGGCAACATATGCACTATACATGTATACATTTTAAGCATCAGCATGTTGGTGGATTTTCTATCCATAAGATTATGTGGAAATGACATAGTGATATAACATATGCAAAGTGGAATGTCAAAGTGGAACAAGGGGCTAAAAGGTTCCCAAAGTGGAACTATACAATTTCACTTTAATTAGTGGGAGTGATTATTGAATGGAATGTGTTAGTGGTGGGAATGATTGTTGAGTGGAATGTGCTTGTGGTGGGAATGACTATTCAATGGAATGTGCTGTGGAATGAAATATTTAATGTGTGGTGGAACACCTTGGGTTGTGCCCGTAGAATGTGGAAGGAAGCAAGGTCCCAATTGTAAGAGGACCAAAGAGAATTTAGGGCGTTGGCAATGCATAGTGATGTGGGCATGAGCCCATTGTGTGGCCACCTCATTCCAACATTTGCAAGGTGGTTGTTGGATCATGTTAGGACACGAATGGCAAATGGAGTGGCAGTAGACCTTGACGTGGTGGTTTATTTTCACCCACCATCAACATTGGCTTATACATTCAACAATATGTGGGCATATGGAAACCACTACAGGGTTGATGTTGAGACATGGCCAACACATGCCACATATGACAATGGTGTTGCATGCATATTTAGGCAAGTTAGCCACAATTTTGTACAAGACAAGAACATTGTAATGGCCAATTTGCATTATGTGGGCATGTTAAAAGAAATAATTGTAGTGTCCTACACTAACCAACGTGTAACATTGATGAAACGTTCATGGATACTTGTTCACATGCAAGGGAATGCAACAATTGTGTGACAAGATGAACATGGATTTTGGGTAGTGAACCATGGGCGACATGTGAATGCAAACTTAAAACCTTATGTGCTCCTAACAATCTCACAAGCACAGTTTTGCCATGACCACAATGCTTGTAAAACATTTTCTACTGGACAAGAAATATCCAAAGTTATGTATATATGAAGGTTGGCCCCACTTGGTGTAATAATGACTTAAACAATAGAGGGGTCTTAAATGGGGGCATGTCAATATCTTTACCATGCACACGTTTTCCATTGTTTACCCACTAATTAATTATTCTATCATTGTAATTTGTAGGTGTTTTTTAAAGAGACGAGGTGAATGGTGGAAACTAACAGGTAGTTGTGCAAAAGGAACCTCATGCTCAACATGTAGTGGCTACGGTGAAGGACATGACACTTGGGTAAGCATAAATGGGCAAGGCATTATGGCATTTGCAGAACTTCAAGCTGATGCTGAAGATCATGATCCAGCTAATGCAAATGAAGGGGAATAAGTTGTTGCAATAGAGGTGGAACGTGTGGAGGCTTTAGTTGGAGGGGGGGCTTAGTTAAAGGATGGATGAGGTTGTTGCTCAATGATCATGATAATTTACAAGGTGTGAGTTGGCCATTTGTATGTAAGTTGGTTCATTATTTTTCGGGGTTTGTAATGTGGGGAGGTTATAATTATGGCTTAGCTATGTGATGTATGTTGTTCCACTAAGCAATGTGGGAAAGTTGAACAATGATTAATTCACATATGAATTGATTCAAGTGTATGTGCATATTTGGGGTGTAAATGATATAAATTATATTATCCACTCATTTTTTACCAATTGTCATTGCTACAAATAATTCTTAAGTTGTAATCTAATGCATGCATGACCCAATAATCCATACTTGAATATTGGCAATGAGGCTAGTTGGTGACATGTCCTTCTTGGTTATTTTGAATAAATGGGGTTGGATACATGTAAATGACCACATGGCTATGTACATGGGGAACCATATTTGGAAATGTATGTAAATGGATAAATGTAGATGAACATGTATGTGCATGTAAATGGATTGGTCATATGATTGGAATATTCCATTCATTTCATATTATATACATGAATGAGGAAAGTGATTTTTTCATAGGTACCTTGTAAGGAAAGAGGTAGTATTAATGTAGACAAAAAATCCTAATAAATTGGAACATATTTTAAAATATATATGCATGTGAGTACATGAAAAAATTGAATGGAGTGGCAAGGTCCAGTGGGATCCTAGTAAAATCTAACAATGGTGAGATCAAAGTGGAAGGTACAATGATGTCTGTATGAAATGTGGTGAAAAAATGGACATAATCCACTAGGATCCCATTAAAATCCAATAATATGTGGGATCAGAATGGAAGTTGGTCACTTTTATCCAAGTATAGTGATTTGCGGCATGCCCAATTCCATTAAAATTGAATTTAGGTGGAAACATGTAGTGGTTTTAACCATGATCTATTGTAATGATTAGAAACAAAATTGACTCCTTTAATACAACCAAGGGGAAAAAGAATAGCATGAGGGGGAGGAAGAGCAAGAAAACTAGGGTTTGGTCTCCTCCCTTGATGCTCCAAATTTGCATTCATGTCATTTACCTTCACTACCTACACAAATTGTGTTTGCATATTGTTGTTGTTGTTGTTGTTTCTTATCTCCCCTAATAAAAAGTCCATGGCTACAGCCTCTTGCTCTTCCTCCTCCTCTTCCTTTCTTAGTTGCTCACAAGATTGGGGAAGAAAGGAAAGCTTGTTCCTTTTATACTGAGCTCCTTATGAGTTTGAGTTTGAGCTATGTCTATCTTCCATACCAAAGTGATCCAATGGAGAAGAAAAAACTTGGATCAACATTGCGGGGGTTTACAACTACATGGTGCTCCTTTTCCTACGTTCACAAAGGAGGAATCAAGGAGCTTGGAAGGCCTATTGTTCATCTATTTCTTGTTTGCAATTCATTATGCCAAAACATGGAAAATATGACTACATAAACGACTAGCGTTATAGTCCTAAACAACATATATGATTGGCCATGACTGCATGATTATTAATCCATATGGCCCCATGGTATTTACCACTAATTGCAAAAAATGACGTAGTCATAAATGCCATTTGCGACAATGTCCTCCATGACTACATGACATCTTCAATGGCAAAAACATTATTTTGAAATATAATTATAATTTATTTTGATTAATGTCTTACTACCACATGGTAGCCTAAAATGAATTCAAAATTTTATTAACCATTTATGAGTGGACATGCGGCAATCTAGAATAATGAAATTATTTTTCCTACCGAATCATATGATGCCATGTGGCAAACAACTTTTAGTCAATAATGACACTTGGGGATTTAGCCTAGGCCACCTACTAGGTTAGGAACCTTATGTTAAGCACCTTAGGCTAGGCAACCTAGCCTACATGTTAGGCTAAATCAAGCAACCTAATCTAAGTTTGAAAACAACCTAGGCTATATGATAAACATTTAACCCTCCTCCTAGGAAGGTCACCCCATTAATACTCCCTTAGGAACCTAAGAAGCAAATAAAATGAAGGTAAAAGGACTTGACATTTGACCCCCTCACCTCCACTTTGAGGGGCAAAGTCTTTTGCCATTACACCACCACATTTTTTATGTAATAAGTGAAGGTATCACAAAGATATAAAATATAAGTTTTTTTAGCCTAAATTAGCCTATACCTCTTTAATTGACCTAGGTTGACCTAGGTAACCTAGGCCACCCAAGGCCTCCAAAGGTTACTTAAAGCAAATCTAGGTCTTTCTAGGCAAAACGTAAACAACCTAGTCTACCTTGGGGCTACTTAAACTAACTAAGTTATAGTACGCTAAACTTGGCAATATTAAATTATATTTGGCTAAACCAAGTTATATTAGGCTAAACTTGACAAAAGTATGTTATTTAAGCTAAACTTAGCTATATTTGGCTATACTAAATTATACTTGGTTAAACAAAATTATATTAGTCTAAATTTGACAAAAATAATTTATTTCGATTCAATTTGACTATATTAAATTATTATACTAGGTTAAACTCTATAAAAATAGGTTAATAATGTTAAACTTAGTTATACTTAGCTAAACTAGGCTATATTTGGTTATATTAAACTAAACTTGGCTAGAGTAAATTATACTTGGCTAAACTAGGCTATATTAGGTTAAACTTGGCAAAAGTAGGTTATTTAAGTTAAACTTGGTTGAACTAAGTTATATTAGGTTAAACTTGGTAAAAGTAAATTATTTAGATTAATTTAACTGTATTTGGTTATATTATATTGAATTATATTTGGTTAAACTAGGTTAAATTTGGCAAAAGTAGGATATTTAGGTTAAACTTGGTTATATTAAATTAAATTTAGCCATACTAAACTATACTTAGTTAAATTAGGTTATACTAAATTATAACTGACTAAACTAGGTTATATTAGGTTTAAATTAACTAAAGTAAATTATTTATGGTAAACTTGGTTATACTAAGCTAAACTTGGCGAAAATAATTTATTTAGGTTAAGCTTGGCTAAATCAAGCTATATTTGGCAATAATTGGCTATATTAAGCTAAAATTGATTAAAGTATGTTATTTAAAATAAAGTGGGCTAACTATGTCAATTTTGGCAAAAATAAGTTATTTAGGTTAAACTTGGTCATACTAGGTTATGTCTAGTTATACAAGTTATACTAGGTGAAACTTGGCAAAAGTATATTATTTAGGTTAAACTTGACAAAACATAATTAAACTTGGTTAAATTAGGCTATGTTTGGTTAAACTAGGTTGTTTGAGGTGGGGGTTAAACTTGGCAAACTTTGATAAAATTAATATAATTTGAAAAAATTTGGAAAAAAAAAAATTAAACAAAACTTGTTAAAATTTGGATACTTAAACTAAAGTAGTCAAATTTTGGTTACATTTGGTTAATTCAAGATATTTAGGCTAAACTATGTTAATTTAATTTATTTTGGTTAAATTTGGTTGGATTGGATTACTTTAAAAAAATTAGGGCAAGACTAAGGTATTTATTAAATTAATTAAAAAATATATGCATAAATTAAATGAGGTTACTTAAACCAAAATTATAAATCAAATTTAATGGAAGTTAATTTTAGAAGTTAAATTGAGGACGTTAAACCTAGAGGTTTAAATTCAATCAAATAAAATCTAGAGGTACAAGTAGGTTAAACCAAAGCCAAACCTAGGTTAAATGTAGGCCAATTTATACCAAACTTAGTTACATTTCATATTTATTGAACTTTTTTATAGTTGGTTAAATAATGTCAATTATACTCAACATGATTATTAATTGTGTAGTCGTAATTTATAGTCATATAATTACCTATAGTCATATTCACAATCATGTAGTCAAAATAATGACAACGACTGAAATCCAACAATATGGCTAGATGACTATATTTGGATAGTAGTATTGAGTCTAAAAGTCCTTGCCTTGATGCCCCATTTTTGGATCTTTATCTCATTTGCATTGCCATTTGCTTCGTAAGCTCCCAAGTCCATGTAAAAGATCTCGTTCACAACAACAACATTCACTACTAGCTTCAACATTAAATATTGTTGTTGTTGCACCATGGGTGTTGCAATAACAACAATAGTCTTGTAATTTTGAAGTTTTGGAAATGAAGAAGAAATAGTGAATTTTTAACTACAAGTGAGGTTAGAAACTCTAAAAGCTCCACTCTAAGCTCTTTAAGAAAACCTTTGAAAAATTTATGCTTGCCTAACCATGTGTAAGGTGAGCGAACGGGAACAACAACGACAACATAAGGACTTCTCATTACAAAGGAAATTTCGGTTGATGCATGTGTTTCATTGACCACCATCTTCTTCTTTTTCAAACTACCGGTGTTGTTAATACCACAACATTCTAACTAATTCACAACCATGTTTATGTGCATGTGTGGCAAGAAAAAGATCTCTCAAAGCAACTAGCTCCTTCAAGTTCATGGATACAAAGACCTTTCTATTTCACTGCCTATATGTCTTTCTTTTTTGGCTCATTATGTTTTAGTTTCGGGGCTTTGTTCTATTGTTGCTATTGTTTTGTATAATTTCATCCCTAAGCTTTGACCTTTCATGCTCCCACATGCTTTGATAAGCAACTTTTGACATTGTTGTTGTTGCATATCTTTTTGCCTCCTTCATGTTGCCTTTTCTTTATTGAATTCATCAAGATGTAGGGAGTCCGATCTTCGATCTTTCTTTTCTCCTGCTATAATCAATCATAAGCAAGTAGAGAGAGATGTTGTTATAGGAGAGGAGAAAATTGTTAAGGTTATGGCATGTACCTACGCATTCTTCAAAACAATGTCGTCACAATGACGACAACCAAAAACAAAATCTAGGTCTTTTGTTATGGTTTTTTTGTTTTTTGGGTGGGGTGGTTTTTGAGCTCTATTTGTTTGTTTGTTTGTTTGTCTATGCAAGACAACCATTGGATTACTTTTATTGGTGATATAATTAAGGACTATCCACATAGGTAATTATGACATAATAGTTCAAGTGTTGTGAAAGAAAGACAACAAGGAAAAAAAAATTTTTTTTGAAGATGCTTGAAATGATGTCACGTCGTTCTATGAAATTTTAGATTGCGTTTTGAGCCTTCAAGCCTACCTCCGCTAAAAAAAATTCATATTGTCAAAACTCCCAAGCACATCATCACATCAACTTCAATTAAAATGCTCAATTATTGTCATTACATAGGTAATAGGAAAAGCATATCTTTTGTTACATAATAAGAAAGCCACACAAGGCCAAATAGTAGCCTCCAATGTCTCTTTCCTTTTGAATGGAAGAATATTTATGTATTGTCCCAAACTCCCTCTCCTCTGCCATGGGTGAAGTTCCAGCATTTTTCATTTTTCCCTCCAATCACACGGTTCCTTTAGAAAGATCAGACCACCATTAAAAAAAAAATCTCAAATTACCCTATCATTTTGACGCCTTGGTTGAACCATAACCCACACTAGTATCCGGGTACCATGGTAAAAATCTCAAAATCCACCTAAATTATTCCTGTGGTGGGCCAAACTCTCCATAAAAGTTTCCTTCTTTTCACACACCCATCACCACCCACCTCCAACCCTGCCTTGGTTGAACCAGCACCCATGTTGGTACGGTGGTTAAAATCCAAAAATCCATTCAAATTATTTCTAAATATTAGAGATATCCCATGCTTAGATTAAATCAGGGTCGTTGAGTTCAAATCTAACATTTTTTGAGCTTAATATGGCTACTAAGAAGCCTCGCTCAAAAAGGTTATGGTACCAACGTGGGTGCTGCTTCACCATAGCCACCCAACCCCCAAGTTCATCTATACAACTAATATACTTGGGCCTACTTCAATGGGGGACCTACTTCTTTTGCACCTTCAATAACACCAAAAAATAAATTGTGGCCATTTATTATTAAAGACTCAGAATAGGTTTAAATACTCAGTTTAGAAACTGCCTTGATTTGGCTGTGCTGGTAGGACTGCAAACTTGATGTGAGAATTAAGAAGGGCAATCAAGGCTTATTGGGAAATGGGAATTCCTCCTCCTCTCTCTCTCTCCCTCCCTCTATTACTCTGGAGATGGGAATTTCCTAGTTTTCAGAAGCACCAGACATCACAAGCACACTTTTGTTTGTCGTCTTTCCCATCACAAATGGAAACTCCTGACTCCCCTCTGATCAGCAAGGAGGAACATGCAACCCTGCAAGGAGAGAGCCTCTGTTATTTTGGGCCATCCTTTTAACCTACTCACATTTATGGGGGTTTGCCATCCATGCCTTCTTGGGTGAACCAGCAACTCACATTGATACTGTGGTAAAAATCCCAAAATTCATTTAAATGATTTCTAAATATTAGGAATATCCCATGGTTAGACTAAACCAGGGTCTCTGAGTTCAATCTAACATTTTTTGGGCTTAATATGGCCACTAAAAGGCCCTGCTCAAAAAGCTGAAGGTACCAATGTTCTAGTCACCTGTCCATCACCAAATTCTTGTGTGCTTGCTCCACTCACTCACTTAACTGCATCTTTCAAGAAAATTATATTCAGAGAGGGGATTGGAAATTGAAAGTAGCTCCTTGATCTAAGGAGCTGAGTGAGTGAGTGAGTGAGAGAGAGAGAGAGAGAGATAGTAAGGAGAAAATTAAATCATGAAGGAGATTCCAACAAAAATGGTTAATAAATATGAAAGAACTCTTTGTTAGGTCCAAAAGCATTCTTGTTGTAACATAATACCAATGGTTGTCTTTGGGTTGTAATAAGCCCTTCAAGGATTGAAAGCCGAAGAGAGAAGATAATGCACAAACATTCATTCCCACTGAAATTTTCCTTAGATAATTTATTTTTCCTTGAGAATCTGTGGAGCTGTTGACTTGCTAATAATAAGGTTAGTGACTCAACCACTAGTGTCATTTTCTCTCAGATCCACTAGTGCATAATAATGCCTTGGGGATAAAAATAACAAAAACAAATTAGCTTCATAAACTCTAGCAACTATGTAATCAGGGCCCACCAGCGCACAATGAAGGATGAATGGTAAGTGGTCAGGAAACAGTTTTCTGTGGGGTTCCAGTTCCTTATCTAACCATGGTGGTTAGCTCAGTTGCCTTTTTTAAACCTACCTACTGACAACCCACAAGCAGGTTTTTAATAAGTAGGTAGTAAAAACAGCCCCTTACCTATGTACATAACATTCACCTAGTAGTTACCTATATTCCTACCTATCTACCTATGTATGAGACCTATTTCCTAGATAGTTGGTTACCAACGTGAAACCAAATTTTAACTCAGTTGAGGTTCATCGGCAACTGAGTTATAACAGGCATCCAATGGATGGTGCGCTGGTTCACTGTGGCCAGCTCTGGTTTGGAGCTGACTTACTTTCAGTGGTTCTGGATTTAAATGTACCCTCAAATATATAACCTCCCATATTTACCCATTATCATTGGGAGAGACATTAACATCTAACACTAAATTTGGATATAATAATTAGTGGGATTGGGGGGGGGGAAAGGGTTGTGATTTATCATCTTACCTCTAGGGTGTATCTTTAAATTGGATTTTGTAGACTAACCCATGGAAATTAAAATATGGTGTAAAACTTTCCATTGGGAAAGCTAGTAGAAGAATTAAAGCAAAGGGAAAAAGACCCAACTAGGCAGTAACAAAATCAAATACCCGCTCAACACTGGTTAGTACAAACAGTTGGAACATGGGAACAGCTATACCAAAGAGGCAGCAGGCAATTGTTTTTGAGTAATGTGCAAAGTGATTGCTTGGAGATCTACCTGAGGGGGTTTCATTATGCTTATGTCCTCTGTCTCACAGGTAGCATGATTTGGTCTGCTCCACTGTGTCAGAGGTAGCAGCAGCAGCAACTAGGCTAGCAACAAAAATATAGTGCTCTCTCTTCTTTGTTTTTCCTTATGTCATCTGTCTCACAGGTAGAGAGCATGATTTTGGTTGTCAAGGTTGGGAAGGAGACTTGTCCTTTTTCCCATTGCCAAAAGAAGTTCTAGCCTTCTGTGAAAATGTTCCTCCCAACTGACAAGAGCTGATGTTTGGTGTAGGCTAATGCCCGAGGGCCAGGGAGTTCCTGAAATAATAACTGCCCCTGAGGCTGGAGTGAAGGGCAGTTATTTTGAGAATTCCCTGCTTGTATGAGGGAGTTACCCGGCATAAAGTGCATAGGCAAAAAAAATATTTTTTAACTCTTTTTTTCTGTGATATTTGACAAGTACCCACCAGCTATCACAAGAAAAAGTGAACAATAAATGCTGGGTTTTTTTATTAAAAAAACCATAATGCCCACTCTTGCAATATTTTTGTTAAAAAAAACATAATGCCCACTCTTGCAATATGTTTTAAATTTTTTTTAAAAGTCCAAGCAGTTTTTACACTCTGCAATAGAGCCTCTAGATGCACTAGGAAATTTGGCCCAGTGCTTTAGGAATGCAGAGCTAATCTACATCCTGACAAAATTGAACTTATTTAGTTAGCTGTTGGGTTCAAAACATTATAGTCCATGCCTGAGCAGCATACTTTCTGAAAAATTTATCAATAAGTTCACAATGCTCTTGCAACTCTTTAAAGAAGGCTGATCTCTGAACAGCCTCAACAACAGTAATTAAGTACCAAAAAGAAGGGTAAAAGATGGCAAAACTTTCTAAACCAAAAAGAAGGCGAAAAATTTTCATTTTAACTATTTCTAAATATTACAAATATCCCATGCTTAGGCTAAATCAGGGCTCTGAGTTCAAATCTAACATTTTTGAGGCTTAATGTGACCCCTAAGCGGCCTCACTCAAAAAGGTAAAGGTGCCAACGTGGGTGCTGGTTCACTCTGGCCTTTCAATCTTTATTAGTGTAGCATCTGCCATGAGCCCACGTGTGAACACATCGAGGGCTCAACTGATTTTTCCTTCCAAACCCAATTTCTGCAATTTTTTTGAATTTCCAGCAATAAAATCCACTTCAAAATCAATACCTTCCACACATTAGCTTTGAAAATGATGAAATAAACTCTTTTAAATCTGACTCACTAAGGGCTTTCCAACAACATGCCCTCAAATTTCAATACAGTTTTCAGTTTCGATTTTATTCAGATTTCATTAAGAAAATGGTTCAATAATCAATAACTTTCACACCGTAGCTCCAAACAGTCACAAACCAAGTTGGTGCACCCCGACTCATCAAGTGCTTTTTGAAGATACCAAGAGCGTGGCATGAAGTGCCATGGTTTGGGAGATCTCAGCTCGACAAAACAAAACAAACTACGTACCTTGCTTCATAGATAGATATGTTCTTGATTATTTTCTTACCACTTCTAGCTCTTGTTTTTGTCCTTTCTTTTTCATAAAACACTTGAAAAAAAGTTCAAAATGTATTTGGAGGGTCTCTTATATTTGCAAGTATTCCTCTTATGTTTTTAAAACTCAAATCACAACCATGGATAGTACAGGTATTTTTGTTCCATTTAACTCTCTCATGGTTGTAGGGAAATTTTGATTAAAGTTTAATGGATAGTCTAAACCCTATAAATATATTGTCCCCTAAAAAAAACCTATTTCTTGTGGATCTCATTCACATCAAACAACAAGTTCACATCTTGGAGCATTCTAAACTTTATTTTATTAGTTTTGCTTGGCATACCATGCTCAATGCCAAGTTACAAATACCTTCCAAGCTAGTTATTCTGATAAATGATAAATTTCCAATCCAAAATTTGTTTAGCAAATCTTAAGATCAACTGGAACATGCAATATACATAGCTGGTAACCTTGTTGCATTCATTAAAAGATCTTACCAATCTAAAATTAACAACAAAATAAAGATGTGTTGAATTTTCGTCCTTTCATAAATGATTTTTTTTTAAAACATCAAAATACAAAATACATATTTTCCATCTAGATGTTAAACATATTTGGTTTGGCTTGACTTTGGTTTGATAAATGTGACATTGGAATCATAAACACTAGTGTTTGACCATTACATATCGGTTACACCTTCAAATTATTTTATGGGTTTTGTTATATTAATTCCATCCATGACATGAACTCACTTCATTTAATTGACTAACTTTGGTTTGCCTAAACATGATGTTCATTTGTTCATTCTTTCACAAACTTTTATTCATTGGTGTTCCCATGGTTTTCACAAAATTCATAATGTTCAAATTTTATCACTAAGGTCTCATTAGTAGTTGTCATCTTTTTATAGGTTTGTGATGTTAAAAGAACACAAACAAAATAGGATAGCAATGACTTTAAAGAATTTATTTTAATTGATAGTATTTTCTTGGTTCTAATGACACCATCAAAAAAATCTAAAAGCGTGTTTCAAAGTTTACAATGAGGTTGTTCAAAAGGCTAAATTTGGTTTTAATTCAAGCGTTCTAAAAGGTTTGACACCAAAATTTGGTGTAAATTTTATTATATAGTGCATTGTAAAAGACTTGAAAACTTTCAGCATGTTTCTTTAGTTTCACATACCTTATAAGATGGTTGTGTAAGAAGTCCAAGATGTGAATAAGATAACCTGTTCTAATGAAGCTCTAAAAAATATTTAATTACACAAAACAAAAAAAGTGGTTATGCGTTTAAAGCTAAAATGGTGAATGGACAAGCCATGAATTCACAAGACTCATTACGACTTGAACTAAAAAAGAGTCACCATTCTCCTTCTTATAGTATATTTTATAACTCCCCATGGGGATTACATGTAGTGATCATTATTTTTTTTCCTAAGACCCCCAAGTTTAAAATTCTAACATTTGATTTTTTGGAAGATTATAAAGGTGAAAACACATTAGGAGTGAATCACTTTGGCAAACAAAAATGATGTATAATTAATATCATAGTATGCATAAATTTTAATATTGTTGGTGACCTTTTGACAATTTTAAATTCAAGCAAATAACTTTGTGCATGATATGTATTTGGAACTCAAAGTTCATTTTATTTCAAAATTAATTTTGATCCAATGTTAAATATAAAAAACTATATAAGTTAAATGTATATAGAGTATGTAACATACATTTTTTGACAATTGTAGGGCATCATGTTTTTGGTTCATGAAACATTATTAAATAAAAGTGAAATGAAAACTAAAAACCATGCCCAAACGAAGAATATTTCCCTCTTACATATGGTAATGGAGTTTTCACTTTTTTAATTAATATGTTTTTATTGCTCAGAAAATGAAAAAAATCATAAAAATTTTAAATTTACAAATGGCCTTAGATTTATTTGATAGATTTTATATTGATATCTTGACCACATAAAGTTTCATCAAATAATTCTACATACAATCGTTGTTTAAATTTTTTAATACCATGTGATGAGTATTATTTGATCACAAATATATATTATATTTTTGAAATCTTCAATGTTGGTCAAATTTTTAATAAAAACTAATTTAATTCATTTAGGTTAATCAAATATACTTAAATTGAAATAAAAATTTTCAAAATATGAATTCCATACCAAAATAATTAAATACAAAAAAAATTTACTTGTGACAACAATGTTTTGAGGGGGTAACATGCTTTCACCCATAACTCCTTTAAATGATAATCAAACTGAACACTTTAAAGTTTATTTTGTAGCCTTAAAACAAGTTTTCAAACACCACATCAAACTCTTCAATTGGATATGATTTGATTATGCAAAACATCATTTAAGTGTATAGGAATCATATTAGCAAATTTGACTCCTAACTTTCAAATGGCCATAATTTATGTCAATATAATCCCATTTTATTGCAATAGTTTTCAAGAACTTTCCAATGGTTAAAAAAAAGCTTCAAAACCTTTATCCAAATACTTGAAACACCCCAAGATTTTCAACTCCCAAAATGAGGATCCAACTTAGCAGTTTCCAACTTAGCAGTTGTAGGGGTGCTTCCCATTAACTTTCACACACTTGCACTTCATGTAAGAATGTGTTTGCACTTTCTTACATTCATTCCAAGTCTTGGTTCCTTGTGACGCACTCCCAAGTCCCTTGTTGAACCCACTTGAGGGTCCAACTATGTAGAGTTGTAGAAAGTTGGGGCTTGAGGGGCGTTCTCGACTTCCAGCACTAAAAGGGGGTAGAGGGGCATGCTAGAAGTCCCGGGATTAAATTAGTAAGAAGGACTAGATTATCAAGCTTGAATCTGCATCCAAAACCAACCACAAGAGGGTTAGTTAGCATTCGGGAACACCCTTGAGTGTTGGGACAAGCCACGAGCATTTTTACACACAAGATTTACCACGGCCCGAACTCGGGGGAAGCCACCACCTTCCCTCATATAGTATTCTCTGTAGCTCTCCGGCGAGGCTACATCCAAATGGCTGTTTTTCCCGAGACTCCCAAGTTGGAGTCCCGAAACTGTCTCGAGTTAGAGTCTTGGGACTTTGGACGCTCATAGCTCCTCGCCCCAAACTTGGATTAGGACGAGGTCTAAACCAAAGTTGTAGCTCTCGTCGAGAGCTTTTCAACGCCATGTTGCACTCCTTGAGGCGACGTCGGGAAAAGGTCGATTCCCGACTTTTAGTGGTCGGGAGTCAAACTGGAAATTTGACTCCCGGCCCTTCTTTTGCCCATAACTTGGACTACAGATGTTCAAATGGCCCATGCGAGGCCATTTTGGGTATCTACTCTTCAAGACCTTTCCATTGATATAAAGAACGCACCAAGGCGAGGAGATTTGACCCCTCAAATCGTCTTCTGAGTTTTCGGGAGTCCCAAAGGACTCCATTTTCCCACTTTTGGGAGTGTGAGTTACATTCTCACACTTAGCCCCAAAGTGGGGTTGCGACACCTTGCTTGGCTTGATTCCACTTGGAAACATTTAGCTTCATTTCATCCTAAGAATAACATTTTATTGAATTTATCATGAGTACTTTTTGTACATCCACATTAAGGTCATGGCATTAATGTTGTTTTTAACATTTATAAAATGAAATCCTTTAATAATGAAACAATTATGCAACCAATTGTTATGTTTTCAAAGTTTTTTCAAATTATCATATGTGTTAACCTAACTTTTGAAAAATCAAGAGTTATAAAATGTGTCTAGTTGATGTATCAAACTAACTTTGAAATCATTCCCATTTTATGGACCCAATAGATATGAAGGTGGGTTTAGAGGGGATTTTGCAATACACTAAATGTTTAATTTAAAGTCATGTGCAGCACAAAAAAATATTCATCCCAATAAAATGGGATATTTATCAAAACAATTAAATGGGAGATGTACAAGGTTGTTAAAACATCAATGTAGTCAAAAGTGACAAATTTTATGTTCATAAATGATATAGTTAGACCAAGAGCTTAAAGTTGTTCTTACATGTCATTGACTTGAATTTGCATTGGAGTAAATGACCCATGGTGTTGTTGATGAGAAGCCCATAAGAAGCATATGGAAATTATGCAATTTGCAACCATTTTTTTACATCTTGTAAAAAAGATGGCTTGTGAAAGAATATCATTCCTTAAAGGGTTTTTAATATATTAAAAATGTTTCATGATCACAAAAAAAATTGGTTAAATACATTAGGTTGGGTGATTGCTCAAGATTAAAGGGTATTGAAAAATGTAATGAACATTTATACACATTTATGTATCTTTGACATGTAACAAAGTCACTCCTATGTATAATTTGTTGTCCATTTGTGTTGGTGAACTATGTTGTAATAAAATTATAGGTATGTTAAGTTCCTACCATTACAATGTGTCACCAAATGTGTAAAAATTGAGATTCAACTATTGAAAGTGAAGGCTTTGACCATAGGGGGTGATGTTATAATAACACAATCAAAATATTCTTGTGTTTTTATATAAATAGAATCATTGTTCTTAAGGAATTGGGACAACTCCAATTCAATGATAAACAAAATTTAATTTTAATGAGGGAATGCAAATTGGTTGTATCATGGATTTGTTAGATGATACGTCTAAATCATTGATGGTTTTAGCTTGTGTATTTAAACTTGAAAATCATTGCCACTAGTTTTTTGTATTTTAAAGTTTTTTCATGAATCCATATTTGACAACAAATGATCTGCATTATTAGTGTTGGTGCATGTAATTGATCATATTGATCAATGAAAATGTCTCATGTTCATATGTGTCATGGTACATGTACATGCATGTGTATATTTGAACCCAAAACCCATTAGGTATCAATTATTTCATATATTAATTATGATTATATTTTGAAAAGTTGAATATCAAATGAGTGACTTTCATTTGTGGTGCAATATTGGTGATATCATAAATATTGGAGCCTAAGGTATGTGGTTAATTGATGGTTAAAAGAATCTAAAATTAGCCATACATATTATACTAAAGCATTTCATTAATGGTTGGATAGAGTTTCACTTTCATAATAATAGAACATTATAAGCAAGATAAATATGTGGCAATGAAAAAGGATGTAGCCTAGCAAATAGACATCAAAGATGGCTATGTTGGTGATGGAATTGCATTTTGATGGTTTGATTTCACATGATGGCGATGAACATAAAATACAAAAAAATGTTGGATAGGTAGTGGCAATAGGTAGATGGCCAAGTAATCTTGGTAGCAAGTACAAGCGAGTAGCCTTAGTAAAATTGATGTAATGTTGCAAATTTTGCAATTTAAATACTTAAGCAATTTCATAGGGTCATTATTTATTTTGCTATTATGTTACATTTTGTTAGTAAAATTAACATGGTTGTGATTTGTTTGATAAATCTTGATGTACATGTTCACATATCAATGTATTTAGTTGGTGGTGTACAAAATCACAAGAATTGATAATGATTTAATGGATGAAAGCACACTATACAATGGGGACCCACTGACATTGTCACAAATACATTTTTTTGGGAGTGAATTGGTTCAAAATTTGTGAAATGACCATTGTGCACATCATATCAATGAAAGTTTTCCAACAATATCAAAATTGCAACAAGGGGCCCCATGGTTTGGGGTAGGTTAAATAGTGCTCACAAACAAACAAACAAAACAAAACAAACACATATCTTAATAGATAATTTCAAATTTGTATTTTGATCACTTTAAATGAAATAATACTGAGATCTAAAATGAATTTTTTCTTATAATACTTGTATAAATATACACATGGTTCCTTGAATTTAATTGGTAAAATTGATTTATTTTTGAAATTATATTAGATAAAATCTATTTAATGAAAAAAATTTAACAAGGCCCAAACATCAAATGTGAAACCCAAAAGTAAATGCACCACAATTTGGAGAAATTATATTATATGTGTTATAATGTTGACCTAATTTTGCCCAAAATGACCTTCCATAATATTCTTTCACCTTCATGCTCATTAAAAAATCAACCAAAAACAAGGCCATTACAATCGCCTTCACCATCCTTGTTAAAGTCTTGAAGGTTGTGTCATCAAACATTACAATGTGTTGTTTTAATGATAATAATAAATTGTACAAATCAAGTACATATCTAGCTTGGACAAATACATATAACAAGGTCTATATTTTGTGGGCAATAGTGCGAGTTGACTAATCTTGGTTAGGATTAGTATCCAACCTTCAAAGTCACGAGACAATCATCATCATTGGTGATCAAGATTTGATATCATCCTTTACTTGATAAAAATTAATATTTTGGAATAAATAAATAAATAATTATCTCTTGAAATGTTGATTTCAACCAATTTAGATGAAATTTGGAAAACAAATGGCCCAAATTTGCCAAATTCTTGTTAATTGCCATATTTATATTGGCACAAAAAAAACTTATAAGCTAAATTAAAATATCATCATCTACAAGTTAGGACAAATTGCCCACAACCTATAGCAAGATTTCAAGGATGACGAAAATTGCATTGTGATGGGATTGGACTTTTAACCTTGACAATTGTAACCCTAGAGTTTTACAAAACCACAAAGATAAACCACACAAACAAACACATCAAACATTAGATTTCAACCACACACAAGCACAATCAAAATTTGCCAACATCTTGGAAACAAGGGGTCTTGATTAGATAATTGAATTTGTTCCATGCACATGTTCAATCACTCAAAATTCAACACGTAACCACTTGAAACTCAAATGACTACTTTAACTTTTCCTAATTTTAATCAAAATTGTGGAGTTTGGAATGGTAGTCCACCTTCTAAACCTTAAATTCATGCCTTCTTAAATTATCTACCTCGTTTCAATTGCCTTGCATTGTTCAATGCAATCAATATAATTAGGGAAATTCTCCATTGAATTTTTAAAAAAAAAGTTCATTTGCACCATAATGCTCAATTTAGTTCTTAAATAGTTATGGATCTTGAATTTCACAAAGTTCAAAATTCTCAAGCACATTTTATCCTTTTATTCTTTATATCTTGAACCACAATTGTTTCAACAAGCTTTATGTTTGTATGGAAACCATGCGTTAAATGTTTAGTAAATAATAACAAAATGGGTGAAAACATGGTAAGGCAAATGGTTAATGTTTGTCCCAAAAACTTATAACTAAAGAAAAAAAACTTGGATGTATTGAAAATAAGAATATTATTTTATTTAATGATTAATATATAAAAAAATTAATGTAAAAGTAACACCATATTAACTAGTTAGTTTCAAATCTATTTGTAACCTAATTTTATTAGACCAATATTTTTCAAATTTTGTATTTAGCTTGTCATAAATTCAATGGAGCTAGTAATTAAAAAATTTTACTTACAAAAAAATTAATTAATTTTTTATGTTTATATAAAAAAATTCTTATTTTAAAAATTAAACTTTGAGTGGTCCAATTTTGTTTTTGTCTACTTTACCATGCTTGCACCCAGATGCCATAATCACATAAAAGGGTTATTGTCAAAAGCTAAGCTAATGTCAACTCCTTTGCATTACTTTTCATACTTTTCATGGATTTTGGGTTGGGGGGGGGAGGAGAGGGAATCCATTCTACTTTTTGTTCTAGTGATGGCCTTAAAATTAAATGGTACTACCAGCTACTTAGGTTATGTGTCATTAGGTGGTAAATTCTCTTCACCATTGAATTTGGTTCCCTTGGGTCCATTCTTGGGTTGTTTTCTTTTCTCTTTTCGCAATGAAGCTTGTCTTCCTTTGTGCCAAAAAGTAAGAAAATAAAAAAATGAATGTCTATATTTAACATCCACCATTTTCATGTGATGTCATGGGTACATTGTAATAGATCATTGAAAGAGAAATTAGAAGGTTTCTAATGTTAATCAATGTAAAGATTTAATATCCCCCCCTTACCAAACTTGGATTTATGCAACAAAGTCACAAGCAAAAAAATTGTAGGAGCTATTCGAACTTAATGAGAGATTGAATAACTTCGAACAAAACAATAGGTTTGAAATAAAACTTTAGAACTTACTTTCTAGGGTGGTATAAACATAGTTTCGTTAGTGGAGTGTGGTACACTACCATCACATACTTATATTGATTTAACATGGAAATCCATGTAATTGCCTCATTTTTGAACATCTTCTCTCCTTTTGTTTCCACAATCAAGAAAATTTGATACCACGTTCCACTACTTGAGAAACAAGAATTCAAATTCTTCTCAAAGAATTATTTGTGCTTGTAATGAGCTTCTTGTGATGGACAGAGGTTGCAGAAAGGATGAAAGGATTCTAGAGGTGGGGAACTCATGAGAATGGTGATTAATGGGGGGAAAATTTCCATTTAAAAAAACACACACACACACACACAAACAAGGTGGAACTTACATAAGAAAGTTAAGAGTTGTTTACATAAGGGGAGGCTTCAGTACTGTTGCATTCTCCTAAGTTTGGGAACACCCTCAAAGCTCATGCCCTTGGGTGCCCCTCCCTCGGGAAAATGCACTCATACAAGAACCTCCCCTACAAGTAAAGGGTAAAAATAAGGTGGCCATATATGAGCATGTAGGGCCATTCAACATTTTGCCCTAGGCTAGAATGTAGACTTCCATTTTTCATTTGTTTATTTCAATTTCAATTTCATCAATTGTCGACCACATCTTCAAAACAATATAATTGTTGTAATGATTTTGTCACTAAAACATTCAATAAAATCCCAAAATTAAATCAAAATTGGATTTTGGACTTGGGCAAACATGCTTATTTAAACAAACATTTTTTGTTTTGTTTTTGAGCTCTGGTGAGCAGTGGGGATTTTCGGACCAATTTTGACAAAACAATTGGGAATTTTCTTCCATTTTTTTTTGAGTGTAAACTTGACTAAAATTTCTCTTTATTTTCGGAAAAATCACCATCTTTTCAATATTGAAAATTTAATCAATAATAAAATTATAAAAATTATAAAAAAATTCAATATATATTAATATTAAATTTAAATAAATATTATGAAAGAATAATAATAAAATCTATTATTATAAAAATATTATAAAAAAGAAAAGAAAGGAAAAGGAAAAAAAAAAAAAAAGGAAAAGGAAAAAAAAAAAAAACTGTGTTGCTGAGATGGTAGTATCTTGTGATCAAGGAGATTGCTCTCCACATGACCTAGCCTACATTATAGTTTCAAACTTGACCGCATAAAATCATCTCAAATCTCTGAAACTGGATAAGAGGGCTCATGAGAGGTGGTTTGGTACTGCCACATGGGGTCTTTTCACAGCTTTCAAATCATAAGTTCCTTACAAAAAAACAAGGTTCCCCAAATTTAGGGTTTATGCTGTAGATTGAGTTAGCCTAGTGCAGGGGGGAAAGGTCACCTATGCTAAATGGGAACTTGCCTGTTGCCTAGTCCTCAATAGAGGATTCATTGGGGGGCCTTAGGTGCTATTTCAGAGCTTTGAAATTATAAGTTCCTTGAACAAAGGTGCATTCACACCTGATGTTAAGTCACTAGGTGAAAATCTAGGTGGCATCTTAGGTGGCACCCAATGTTAAATGGGTGATTCTTTAATGTTAAGTGAATGTTATCTTAACTTAAGATCTTCGTGGTAAATAGGTTCAGGTTCTAAATGAGGAGCTTGGTTTTAGGGGACTTAATACTAGAGTTCCTTACCACCAAGTGTGAATGCACCTAAAAGCTGTAAACTTAGGGTCTTTAGTTCAGACGAGTGAGGGCAACCCGTGGCTACGCCATTCCAACCACCCGTGGCATCTCGCCCGGCCCCTCGAACGACGGGTTTTCTCTCTGAGGACCTCGTTTCAGGTCCCCAACGACGGGTTTTTTTTCTGGGAACCTCATTTCAGGTCCGTCTCGAGGTCTGGATCGGGTACTGAGAATCTCGATTCAGGTCCTTTATCGAGGATTCTGGCCACCTCGATTCAGGTCCTCGAAGGTTTTGAGGACCTCGCTCGTTTCAGGACCTCATCCCATCCAGATTGATTAGGTAGTTCAGTAAAAAACCCTCAACCCTATGCTCCCTACTAGTCAAGGAGGACAGAATTTGAAGTGCAAATTGTAGAGCTCAACCATGCTTAGAATCTCTTCACCATTTTGGGGGAAGGGAATGGGTGGGGCCGGTAATTATTTTGTATGGGGGGAATTTTTGTCATTTTGCAAAAAACATTTTGCCACCAATTCTCTGTTTTTTTTCCTAAAAAAAATCGTTTCTAATATAAAATTGCCAAAATTTGTCACAATTGCTTACAATATGAAAGGGTGCTCAGGATATTTTACTTTCCTATTGCATATTGCAAAATTTTGCTAAATATGCTTATGGATGATCACCACTTGAGCAACATCACAAAATTGAAAACAAAAATCATTGGGTGGGGGAAGTAGGAATATATGAGTTGTAGATGACCAATGGTGCTTTTTTATCAACAAATGAGTTGTAGTTTTGTTGACAAGAATTTAGGAAATTTAACTTTTTTTTTTCTAATGTAATTCAAGTAATTTTGCTAATTTACTAGAAAAATTTGCAAAAATTTCCATACCACAAAATAGAAAAAAAAAACCCTAATGACAATATGTTAATTTTGTACATAGAATTTATGATTTCTGCCTGTTTCTATTCTACCATGTTGTGCTTGGCATGCATGAATTTTGTCTATTGGTGCATAGTGCATACTTCCTCCAAAGGATGGTGTCAGTTGGTTTTGGCCTTTTGGGAACACAAAAGCCTTGAGAAACAACACCAACAAAATGTTCCTTCAACCTAAGAAGCAAATATTTGTACAAGAAAATAATGTGCCCAAGCCAATGAAATTAGGTAGTTGTTCTTGACCAGGTCTTAAACAGGAGCCAGCTTTGTGGGTTTCCTTTTGTGATTCTGTTCTCTTCGGTTGGGGTTTGATCATTTATCTTTCTAGTTTTCCGCATAGTTTACAAAACTTGTATACTCTTCCGACGTTAAGGAGAGGATGAAGAGCATGAAAGAATCAGGCACAAACCACCCAAATACTGAGAATTAACCAAAATGTAAATGGAGAAAAATAAAATCTCCTAAATTGTATCTTGCTGTGAGTATTTTGTGTTCTTGTCTTAATGGTCACGAATTTATTTAAAATCTTGCCAGTATATATTTTGCAGTTGTTTCCATGGAGATTCATAATATGTATATCCAAG
>Ga0209611_10000484_pt1 | contig 59512 bp, 30 predicted proteins | sample S1TSphgellanicum_3_FD_187693 | JGI IMG/M metagenome (GOLD analysis project Ga0209611, IMG submission 187693) | Host-associated microbial communities from peat moss isolated from Minnesota, USA - S1T2_Fc - Sphagnum magellanicum MG (SPAdes) (version 2) | ecosystem: Host-associated > Plants > Peat...
TGTAAATGCATTGGCAACTTCTTCTTGTTGCAACTTGCAGGTCAGGTTACTGCACTTCCCCCCCCCCTTCCCCCCACCTTCACAGCCCACTTGCACAGGAACAAAAAAATTTAGCACGTCTGTTTGATTCGAACATTCCAGTGAACATCTCCTAGAAAGCCAGTTCTGGCAAGTGTGTCCTCCTCTCAAGGCCCAAAACCGGTAGGGCCCAATTCTGCCTTGGAATCAACCCCTAATTTAGCCAGTTCACTTCGAACATTCGAGTGAAAAGGTCATAGTAGGCCAATCCTGCCTGGTGCCTTCCTCAAACACAGTTTGGGCTGATTCTGTGTTGCAATTTTCTAGTTATTACCATACTATCTATGCTTCTTTGTATGGGATTTTTTTAAGGAGAAAGAAAATCATTAAGAAGAAAAATGTGTAGGCAACGTGTAACTAAGCCTTGTTATAATCTATCCAAAAGTCCTAAGTAATGTGAGGGGCAAATAAGAGCTTATACAGGATAGGTTACCAAAGTGGAGCCTTGGTAGCTCAGTTGTAGTTCATCCATAACTCAGTGGATGGTGCCAGGAGTGAGTGGAAGGTGTGTTGGTTGAACGCTGGGTCACATCCATCCATACTGGAACACATCCATCCATGTGCATGAAAGACCTTAGTTGATTGTCTAGACTTTTAGAACACAGAGTCATATATAATCTTACACTAACCACTTGCATGTGTGATCTGGTGTGTGTGTGACCAAAAAGGAAGGGAAGCAATTTGTTTCCACCTGCAAAAGCCTCATCAATAAAAAGCAACTGAGCATCAAACTGTAAAAACCAGCAACTTTTGATATCAAAAATGTTGCAAGGACATCATATGAAAATCATTTCTTAATTGAAATCTATGCTATGGGTCATAAGGGGGGATCCACACACACTCCAATTTCACTCTCAATGAGTCCAACTAGTCGTCTATGTGGCAATTACAGAAATGACACAATATTTCTAGCTTCCATGAACCACTTCCCTAGAAGTCAAGATGCAACATTTCCCAATGCACATTTGGGCTCAGAAAGTTTGGACAACAAAAAAACAATGAACTCAAATGGACCATCAACAGGAATTCCCTAGATCGCTCTGCAAAACCAATGGTTTTCTCTCCAAGCTCCCATACTGGTAGGTACTCTCTTTCAGAACCTCAAAACCATTCTTTCCACCCACAGATATTACCACAATCACAGTTAAATCTGAATCTGGATTGCCACTATGATCACCCACGAAATCTTTAGTGTGTTTCATCATCCCCATCAATCTGATCCCTAATCATAACTTCTACATTAAGTCCATGCTTTGAAACTGGTGGAATAGTGAAATTGAATAACTCCAAAGGGAACACAACACTTATTCATAGTTGAGCATTCTTCCCAAACTATGTATTCAAAGTCCACAAAACCACTCATCGATCTCTATGACAAAGAAAGCCAAACAATGCAACCAAAAAGAAAACAGTTAGCTCTGTCATTCCATCTACAATGCATCAAGAATGCCATATTTATATAGCAAACCCCAAAGCTTCATAATTTGCACCATCCAAACAACAACTCAACACACATCCAACATCAAGAACAAGAAAACACCACCCAATGTCAAACATCATTGAAACCAAAAGTTCTCATAACCTTCAAGAAAACTTTTTAAAAATGCAAAGTTAACTATCCACAAGACCTTCCTCCCATTACCATCAATTGCCAAAAGTTTGTTGCTTTCTGGCTTTTGACAATTGATGTGATTATGTTTCATCCATCTAGGGTTTTATCAATCTTAATTTTGTGTCACATGTGATCTTCTTGAGAATCCTATATCACCTATCATTGAAAAACATGAAACATTTAAGTGCAATTGTAAAACTATGTAAATTAATTTTATGTTGTGTAAAATTGCGTAAGTGTAAAAATAAATATATTTACATGATTTTATATAACCATGAAAAATAGTGTAATTGTAAGAAAAATACACTTGTATCATTTTATATGATCATGTCAAATAGTGTAAATGTAAAAAATGTGATTTTTATTTGAGAAAAGGGGATTTCATAAAAAAAATTATGATGGATCAACAAAATGGCCCATTGTAAAAAAAAAGTCAAAACATGCACGCACAACTAATTAATAGAGTTATCTTTAAAATTAAAAAAACATGACGCTAGAACCTTGAGTTTGGTCATAAAGAGGTGAGATTCAAAAAAATAACACTTCAAAAAAATATTAACATTCAAGGCTGGGGTTCAAACTCAAAAAACCATCAATTCTTGTGATAAACTGAGTTCGCCCTATCTTTCCTTTTCCTAGCACCTCCATAATCGCTACATATAGTTTCACTACTAATGTTGGGTGGTTCTCATAAGAATATTTGGTTATTTGTTAAGTCCTTAGTTCAGTTTTCATAGTGAGAATCAACTATTTTCACATTTGGGGATAATTAGATTCAAAACTGGACCAGAGGTTCTCATCCAAGTGAGAACCAACTTTTGAGAATTGAGTCCATGTTTTGAAAATCAAAATATTTGAAACTAGACAGGGTCAATGGCTAGGCCCTAGACCCAGTTGTCAAGCCTATGGTCTAGGATGTAGAATAGTGAGTTATTTTTTCAAAATTTTGAAGTACTTGTGTGGCTGAGAATCCTTAGACAAATTTAGCATTTGTAACTGTGTGTTCTAGTGGACAACAAAAGATGATGAAACCTTACAAAACTTTATTAAAACACCCACTAAAAGAAGAGAGGAATTTTTTAAGATTATTGCTTATAATTGGCAACCTAGGCAGCACTTATGTTGAAAATTTAAATGTGTTAAATTTTTTCTCTCTCAAAAAAGTGACGATTTTTTTCTTAATTTCAAAAAAAATGAAAATCATAGAGTATTTTTTTTGGCATTTTCAACAATTTTTTATGTACTTTAAGATTTAAAGTATCCCCGAACTTGGGATGCAAAAAAAAAGAGAAAAATCAATGAAAATTGAATAATTGGGTTGTGAGAATCAAATGTGAAAACTGATTGTTATTACATTTGTGAAAATCAACATGTTTGAAACCAACTAACTTAGAATTTTTTTAAAAATTGATACCCAACTAAGTTCTCAGCAAGTTTTTAAAAAAATCAAAACCAGGCAATTCTCACAAAATTTGAGAACCGCCCAACATTGTTCACTACTCCTACATGTACTATAATTATTCTTGAACCTTATGTATTAAATGCTGAGTTTCATACTCAGATTTATTTATTTTTTTCTTATTTTACAAATATCACTAAAAAAGGTGTTTGGGGGTGAAAGGAGGCCCAAAGATAGGATGACTCTTTTTTTAAAAAGACTTTAATATATACACTTACATGTCCTCAAAACATTTACACAAGTCTGTGAATGTAAAAAGTTCAAATGTGTAAAGTGTAAATCATTTACACTTACACAAGATTTACACATCTTATATAAGACTATTGACACTTACATGCACAACACTGGTAATTACACAGCTTGAAAACATTAACCCCACGAAGAGGCTTACCTCAACTCATGGAGAAGGTTCTACTTCTTATTCAAGCCCAAAATGTCAGTTGTGCAAGAGGCCACATGCATGGACATTTTGATCAACTTGACTTTATTCAAAGTAAGGGTCTCTTTCCATGACGCTATTGTTATTACAAATTCTGCCCTAACATCAGCTTTTTATTAGATTTATTCTAGCCAGCTGTGCTCACAGTCATCTCAGAGCTTTTACACATAAACCATTGACGAAGTGCAAAGACCTATGAACTCTGATTTCTGAATCATCACCGAGAGACTTTTGTTATCCTCATTTGTGGGATCATGTGTTCTCATAACTTACTTACAGAGTTCACCACATACGTGTTTTTAAGATTAATTAACTATAGATTTTTCAGCCCAAAGGTGCAGCCCTCCAATGAAAAGTGGCTATCCATGCAGCAAGGCTCTATTAGAGTGACCATTCTGTTAGGCTGCTGTAATCAGAGCATACATCACAATAGCATAATGGAAGTAGACTCTAATTTCCACTCGAAACTTGACAACGTCTTAATTCATCTTCAGCAAACCCAAAGGTCACAATTGAGAAAAGCTTAAACCCTAAACATAAGGGCAGACCAATTTAGTCAGATGGGACTTTACTGCCAGGAAAGCCACCCAAAAGGCTTAGCTAGGCTTGGGGCAAGTGCCCTTCTCGTGGCTGGAAGTTTTCTAAGCTGACCTCTTGGAGAAGTATATTTTCTGTCTGCCCAGTTATCCTTAAGGGGTTAAATTTAACAAGCCCATAAAATCATCTGGTCTTTCTTATTTTTGTAATGTAAATCCACCAAACTTTATTGCATTACTACAAGAGGAAATGGAGAAAGGAAGGATGCAAGGGATGATTTAATTTCTAAGTACCCAATCTGTAATAACAGTGACAGATGATAAAATTATCCTTAAAGTCACCCTGTATTTGGACCTTACTTTGACCATGTGATCTGTGTTTCATCCCCAATTTGAGAGTAGCTGTAAGGTGGGCGAATTTGGGTAGCATTTAAGGAAACTGGGTATCAATTCACAAGATTTGCAGGATATTATTCTGACATGGTACAATAGGTAGGGTGTTCTTTGCAAGGAGTAGTAGTCCAGGCCGAAAATGGTGACCAACTCTTTTGGGAAGAGAAAATTGATGCAGCCAATTGGAAGGCCCAAGCATGCACTCAAGGTGCCTTGCTTTTTTTTCCTTTTAAGTAAGTTGGGGGGGGGGGGATTTTTTTTCCTAAATCCCTGGTTCCTGATGTGTTCCCATTATGTTACCTTCAATTTCCCAATGGGTCCCATCAGTTTCCCAATATGTTCCTCAAGTTCTTTATGTGTTCCCCAACATGTTCTCCATAGCACCTCATTTTTATTCCATATGCTTTGGCAAATGTTGCCCTTCTTTCACATAGAGAGGTGGGCCAAAAGGGGAGGAACTCTATACTTCAAGATCAAACCTTCTATTTAGGGGAGCCTTTGTAGTTTCATTTTTTTAAAGTGATGGGCCAATCAAAATGGTTTGTTGCAAATAAATAAATATATAAATATATAAATAAAATTTGGACTTGGGAGGCACGTCATCTAATCAATAGGAGAGATAAATGAGATCTTTTGTAATATGTTTTTTTGAGGGGGCCATCTCGCCTGCATCTCAGTTTTGATGCAAGTTTGGTCCAGGAATACAAAATCACTTGCTCAGATTTTCTTTTGCTCACCCCTAGCAAGACAACATGTGCACTCCAGCTTTGTACATCAACTCACTTACCGACCAAAATATAAGTTGTTCCGTCCTATACAAGAAATGTTGTTTGGCTAGGGGCCCACAGTGAACCAGCACCCACCAGCACACCATGAAGGATGGATGGTAAGTGGTCAGGAGACAGTTTTCTGTCGGGTTCCAGTTCCCTAGCTAACCATGGTGGTTAGCTCAGTTGCTTTTTTCTACTACCTACTTACCAACAACCCACTAGCAGGTTGTTAGTAGGTAGGTAGGAGAAGCAGCGTTTACCTATGTATAAACTCTCTACTTATCTAGTAGTTATCTGTTTTCCTACCTATCTAGGTATATGTGAGACCTATTCCTTACATAATTGGTTACCAAGGTGAAACCGTATACTAACTCATTTGAGGTTTCATCCATAACTGAGTAATAACAGACATCCAATGGATGGCGCACTGGTGGGTGCTGGTTCACTGTGGCCTTCAGCTAGGCAGTCAAATGCTCTTCAGTCAATTAGCACGTAGCTTTGGAAGTAAATTTGGCTTCTCCTACTGTTAAAAAAACGGCTAAGGGCATTCCCGTATTGCAAACAAGGGATGAGGTCAGAATTTTGTCAGAATTAAACTTCATAACTGCGTCATCATTCATGAACAGGATTTTGTCGGTGGCAACCCATTCCCTTGTTCTCCGCCCCCCCCCTTGCAGAAATGATCCAAGGGAGGATCATGGGAAAAATCATAATGCAGACAAAAAATTATAAGAAGTCGTAAGAAGTTGGAAGTACGTCTGTTGTTGAAGAGTCTAGAAATCTTCTTGTGGGCTCCAGGTGTTGCAATTTTCACCTAAAAAAACATCTTTGTGGATGATGATGACCATGATGGTGTTATTAGTCAAGTGGCCTGTGTGCGCTGTCTCCAACTATGACTAAATTCAGTGCTACTTTCATCCAAGCATCTTCCTTTTGTGTGTCAACACATACGACCAGGCGCCTCTGTCTCGAATTAGGACTAAATTCAGTGCTATTTTCATCAGACCATCTTTCATTTTGTATCAAGTGGCCCAGGTCCTGTGTCTCCGCTACCATGAAATTCAGTTAATGTTTTCATGAAAGGCATCCGTCAAGTGGCGAGGGCATCAAGGCAATGTAGTCCATGCCTCCTTAGTCCACCACCTCCCCTGTGCCTACTTTCATTGGGAGCTTCCTGATGAGGAATCTTTGGTGTGAAGTACACGCTTTCTCACCAAAAAAATTCATCCAATTGATAAGGATTTTATTCATCCAATATCTATTTTTGGGCCCTAGGATGGTGTTATGAATAAAGGATAGGTATCTGTCATATATTTCAGGTGGGTGTAGCATCAATAAGGATATGTGTCATATTTCACGTGGGTTTAGGATCAGGTCCCCTATCTTACAGAATATGATGCCAACTTTTTCCAGTTGTGAAGCAATCACCAAGTGATAAAATTTATCTCTTCCTGGAACCTACTAGATTCATGATTTGATGTCCCAATTTGTTATTTAAGCAAAATTTCATCTCATAGCTGCCTAATAATTTTGTGGGTCATGGGGCCCACAATTAGAGTTTAGGAAGTAAGTGGGCTTAGGTTTGAATTATTAGAATATCATAGAAATAATGTATTTCAATAAATTACAATGGAGGTAGTAGTAAACTATTTTGTTGTGGGTTTTTTTTTTTAATGAAATTTATTGCTGACCCTTATTACCTTTTAATAAGGTTGGAAATTGAGAATGTATGTTTAGGTTTGATTCATTTTGTTAATGAGGATATTATTGGTAGTGTTTTGGATAATTGTTAATAAATCGGTATGGAAATTCATATGTAATGAAAGAATTATGTAAAATGTACGAATTTATGAATGAATGAATTTCACACAATTTTCATTATTAATTTGTTACATTTTAAATTTGTGATGTATTATTTCATAGCATTTGTATGAATATGGGGAAGGTCCAAATCATTGTGAATTGGATTATCCCAACTTTTATTTGTGATGTTTAATATTTTATTTTTATTCATTAACTTTTATCGACATTTCATTGCACATTATTTCATGATAGTGACCCCTCTCATTCACCTAATTTGAAAAGATTAAATTTTTGTTTTAAGATTTGAAGTAGAGCTTGCCTTTTAATCTTTGAAGGTTTTTTTCATGTCTACCCCATTTTTTAATTCATGTAGACCTTTCCAAACCATTTATTTTAACGAGTAACATGCATTAAATGTTGCATTTTCACAACTTGGAGATTGCAATCTTCTTCATCCTATTGATTTTTGTTCTCATAATATTTTTCCTTTTGAAATAAACTATGAGATTCATGATGAAAAAATATTTTGGTTGTTGTGAACGGTTTTGAAAAATGGCATCATTTACTCGAAGGAGCTTAACATGAAATCAACATGTATCCCAATCACAAAAAAATTAGTATTTCATAATTGCTCATGTTTTGAATTGACGCCAAGCTCGATGAGCACTATTTTTGTTTCAATTATAGTTTGTGATCACATATCATCTTAGGCAGCAATAAGGGAAACCAAACGCATTACCATGTCATTTGTACGTCGCACCTAAGGAAGGAAATGAAATGTATAACCAACAACATGATATCATCTTTAGGCCCAAACATCTTTAACTTCAAGCATTACAAATAATTTTTTATAACAAACATTTTTTTTGTCAAATTCATGAATATTTGGAAAAAGATCTTTTCGTTATTGGCATCAAAGGTCAATTGAAAAATTAAGGTCAAGGTTAAGATTTTTCTAGTGATCACAACAAATTTAAGTTTCAAAATGGTTTGTTATATTATGATGGATAGAATGCACTTAATGGCCTTATTCAATTCCAAATATTCCAAGTTAAACATAATGTTTTAACTACATGCAACTTTGGATTTAACAAGACCATGGAGCTAGCTTTGGAAATTATTGGTGGCCACATCCTTGGAAATGTGTGAAAAATTTCATGGGGTCATGTGATGTTTGTGTGTGATCAAAAAATGTTCATCATCACCGATATGGATTCATTTAGTTTTTGCCAGTCTTTGCCAATCATTGCATTCCTATGATCTTTAATCTCCATGGACTTTATGATGGATCTTTCACTTTTTGAATCATACGATTCCATTTTGGTAGTGGTTGAAGGTCAAAACCAGTGTTGTGCAATTCTTTGTTTTCTATAAGAATTGCAAGTTTTAAGTTTTAAAAAAATTAGAAATTGAAAGAATTCAATAGTTCCAATTAATTAGAAATTTCCATTTTAGAAAACTAGATAGTTCCAAGTTTTTAAATTTTTTACTTTCCATGGAATTGTCTGGTTCTAGGAGTTTAACTAGGAAAATGTCAATTCTTTGTGGTAGGTTTTTTAATAGAATAGTAACTAAATTTGATTCAAATTTCAAGTAAGACATTCGTTTAATTATGGTGATCCAATTATTAGTTTGGTTTTCAATCTAGTTTGGAGTTGGTGGTCAAATTGAACCCCCTATGTTTATTTGAATACAAGGCCAATTGTGAAGCCAGATTTTTGAAGACATTATTTTAGAGCACCATCAACTTCAATTATGTGGAAAGTGGAAAGCTTGAACAAAGGCATTACAAACTACAAATTTCCACTTTCAATGCAATTCAAAAAGTGTTTTTTTGCTAAATTCATTTACAACTTACAAATATGCAGTATGGAGCTTATGAAATTTGCCATGGCAAATGTTAATGGGTAAAAATCTATAAATTAATTAATTCCATAGGCCTCCTAATGACTACTAGTTACTAATGGTAGATTTACCATCCCCTACCCAAGGGGTGAAGCTAGTGGGATGAGAGTTCGGGTTAGTGAGTGATTAGGGGTAATCCACCCAATCATCTAGGAAATTTCTAGGAAGGGATTCAGATAAGGGCCCTATTTTCTAAAGGTCAATGTGGGCCTTGTGTGTGGTATGTTGGGAAGGGGGATAAAGGAGGTGGGAGAGGATGAAGGGATTTCATTAGAGATTTGTGTGGGATATGGAAAACTCTTATTTGAAAGAGAGGAAAGGAATGAAGAAAGATGTATGTACTTGGTAGGTGATTTTAATGGAATATGGTTGAAGTACTTGAGTCATTTGTGTTGCATTATTATTGTACTAAGTGTGGAAGGTAAAGTAGGGCATGTTATGTAAATAGGATATTTTTTGGAGTTGGCATCTCTACATTTTCTCTAGGACATAAAATAATGGAGCTACCCATGGGTAGCCTCTAGAGCACCAAACTACTAGTTACCATAGGAAGGTAGTAATCATTCCTTAATGGTGGGAATTTAAAAAGGAGCAGACCAATAAGTTACCCCCTATAGGTTGGAAGGTACTACTATATGTAGAAGGTAGGAACCTATAGGGAAAATAGGTTGTTACAAAAAGTATAAAACTAAAAAAAAACTTTTCAAAGGTGGCAAGCAAAATCACTAGAGATTCAACAAGAAAGGGAAAGGAGGGATCATAGTGGTAGAAGGGTCTAAAAACCCCCGTATGCAATATTTCAGGAGCATTGGAAGTACTACGTAACCAGGGAGAATAATTATTCCCAAGTTTTCTCCCCCCTTTTTTTTATTGTTCCTTTCCCTACATTTTGTTCCTTATTTCCTAATTGATATTACTTATAGGAAGGTAGGTTGGGTTGTGGACAATAGACATGTACCTTCTTTATTTTTGATATGATGTCATACTTACTACTTGAATAATTATAATAAAGTAAGATAGGGAGGGTAGTTCTTTACGTGAAATAATAAGGTGTCAACCGTGGTTTTACCCCGTGGAATATGGTAATGATTGGGGGGCCGCAATTACTACCTTTAACAACAAAACTCAAAAAATAAATCAGCCTAGGAATAAATGAAAAAATAATTGATGGGAAATAACAAATAACAAACTAATATGGCAACAATAATTCGGCATATGTGAAGCTTTAAGATCCATTCAAAAGATCAAAAAAATCAAAACAAAATATGATAAAAAAATCCATATGTGTGCCCGTTTTGGGCATCAAGGAACATTTGAAAGCAACAAATTAGAAATCAAGCTCAAAAATCACAACGATCTAGGAACTCTTTTCATTCAACCTCCCCTTCAAACTCTACATCAAACTCTTCCAACAACTTAGATTATGCCTTACACATATTTACAAAATCAAAAGGTTGATAACACCCAACCTTTAAATCAATGGGCCAATTTTTGTTGACAAAATCATTTGGTCAACATGGTCAGTTTACAATCCACACCTCCTTAGTGCTATGAAAATCCCAACAATTGAAAAAATTCACCTTGTCTTCATTTGGCTTGTTGGAATCATAAGAATTTATTGAGCCAATGACCTCATCATTGGCCACCTTTGCTCATGGATGTGCCACTAACACAATGTGCATTTGTAGTTTTCCACATCAACACGGTGGTGACAGAATGCATTAAGTTCTCGTGCCACAATTTGGGACATAACTTCTATATTAGTATTTAAGGTTTGAAACAAATTTTCATTGTCAACCTTAGAACCTTCCACATGAACTTTAACTTGTCTTTTAACATTTCACCAACAATGGTAGAAGCAAACCAACATCGTGTTCCTTTACCAACATAGATGCAGGTTCACAACCACAGTAATTGGCCACCAACCGCATATTTTTGAACCTTAAATCTAAAATCAACGGCAACATATTGTGCCCCCTTTTCTTATCAAAATTGTACATAAGGGAAAGGAAAGGTTGAAAAACTTCCAAGATTTAATGTTTCATGTGAATCACCAATTTTGTCGGCTCTACATCAAAAGCATTTGCATTTGGATCACCCAAGCTATTAGGGACAACCACATAACAACCACAAACCCCACAAGTCTTGTTGATAATAAATTGCAACGCATCCCCAAGCAACCAATGTTTGCAGCTTTGATTCAAAACACAATACTAAAGGCTACGGTCCTGGCCACTATGCAATCCACGCATTTTCTAGTGGATTGGACCAATTCCATTACAATGATATTATAATGACATCTTGTTTAACATAGTGAAATTGGCCAGTGAACACGGTTGCGTGGCAATGATTAATGGAATCCTAGTGGATTAGTCTAATGTAATGGCATTGATCTACCCAAGACAAAGGCAAGTGGATTATCCATGTGATCTTCAAATGAAATGCACATTGATGACTTTAATGATTACATAATGATCTTTTTGTGACTATTCCACCTATTGTTTTAATGGATGTGTATTGAATTTATCTTTCAATGATTACATTAAACGATGATCCATAGTGGTTGCACATTATTTCATGTGGTGCATATTGTTTTTTAAATGATAAGTTATCACTAGTAGAAATCAGCCAAAATGTAACCATTCTATTTGCAACTACATGCGACTTGTAGTTATTTGTGACGACATTTGACAATATTTACAACTATAAGATCAAATTTCAAGTATTTTGGTCACTTTTACAACTATGATATAACTATTGGAAAAGTTCATCCTATTAGTTGGATGGTTTTAGGTTTATTTTCATCGATTAATATATTGATATGTCCCATTAATTGCAATAGTCACCAAATTAGTCACATCCTCAAGGTTTTTACGGTGACATAAAGGTGTATTTTTATGTGTGTATTAAAATTATATTTACAGTATATATATATATATATATATATATAATGCATATTATGTATATTGCTCATATAATGAATCTAAAAATTAATATTTTGATTCTGAATTTTTTAATTTATTTTTTTTCTATAAAATTGATCCTAAAATAAATTTCAATTATGAAAACTACTATTTCAATTCTTTAAAGAATTATTTGAATTTGAAATTTGATATTTGAATCTGAAATTTGTTATTTCACTTCCTTAAAACATTATTTAAATTTTTATTTTTTTATTTAAAATTTAAAAAATATTTGATCTAAAAATTGATATATGAATTCTAAATTATTATTTCCAATCCTAAAAATTAATATTTCAATTCTGGGTTTTTCAATTTAAATTTAATATATATATTTGATTTGAAACTTCAAATTGCAATTCCAAATTATTATTTTGGATTCATAAAATTAATATTTCAATTCAGAAATTTATTAATTGAGTCTAAAAATGGACAGTTTAATTTTGTTTATAGTTATTTGAATCTAAAAATTGACATTTCAATTCTGAAATTTGTTATTTAAATTTAAATGACTTATTTGATCTAAAAACCATGGGTTTGAAAACCAAAAAAATAGGAATAGGAAGTGAAATATGCTTCTACGACTTTGGTAATGACAAAATGATCATTAAAATTAAAGGAAAAAAATTATTTAAAAAATATAAACTATTGAAATTTTGAATAAACTTAACTTAGAGGACAAATAAAAAGTTGAACATAAATTTCTTTAAGATTATGAAGCAAATACAACTTTCAAATGAAAGTACAAAATAAAATTTTGTAAAATGTGCGATTAGATGTGGACACCATTGAACATAGGCTTGTGGTTGAAATTGAAAACATATTCCACGTGAAGCAAACACATTCAAAGGCAAGGAATATTTTGTTGAATATAAAGGCTGCCATAATCAGAAAGCAACATGGATAAAACCTACCCATTTGGACCACATGTGAGACATTGTGGCCAAGTTTTAGAAGGAAAGGGGTATGAACTTGGAATGAAGAAGACACAAAAGAAAAAAAAAACTCACTTAAACTAAGCCTAAATGTTGATGTGGGCGTCAACCCCTTTCAAAGTGGGGGAGAGTGCCCACAAAACAACCAAAAAAATTAACCTTATTAATTTAAGTGAGTTAAGGGTTTTTGCAAACATGGTTAACAACGAAAAGGTTAAGATCTATGGTAGAAAAAATGACTAGGAAAAATAAAGAAGTGGCAACCACTAGAAATGGATTTATAGTTGAATTCAAATAAATTTTTTTTAAGGCTTGGTCAAGTGAGATTGGGATAGTGGTGTGTCCAATAAATTTACACATCTTGGAATGCAAAAATCAAATTTCTTATGCATGAATTCATGAATCATGTCCCGCTTGGGTAAAGGGCATTTGAATCGTAGAACCTAGTTCAACAAACCATTTAATGTTGCATATTCCACTTATTGATATATATATTGAAACACACATAACAACTTAATGCCTCACATTTATATTCGAATGGGTTAGTGAATTTTGTTTCATCTTTTGAATTATTAACATTTGCATTGAGTTGAATCATTCATTTTGAATGTGTTAAATCCATTACTCATGAGTTGCATTTTGCATTCATCACAATTTTTTTAAATGGATGTATATAAAAATTTGGTAGGTTTCATATTTATATATGAATGGGTTGGTGATTATGTCAAAATGTTCATGCATGCAAAATTTAGGATGCATGTAACTTTTTAATTACATTTTTTTCATATATTAAATTCTTGTACATTTATGTAAATTAAAATGTATGTGTTTCCCCTAGTTTATTTTAAGCATCATGAATAAGTTTTTCATTATGAATCTTCATGATGCCATATTGAAAAACCTTCAAAAGTAATTTGAATTTTTTTCACATTTTTTTTCGGTGCATGGAAAAAATAATCTATGTTGAAAAAATTATTAATTTATAAAATAATAATATGATAAAATTTCAATACTTTTTACTTTTTATTTTTTCTTAATTTTAACATGATTTATTAAAAAAAATAGGCTTGTTTTGTTGCAAGTTTATGTTTAAATATTTAGAAATGAATTTTTAAAAATAATTTTAAAAATCAAATGAATTAATGAATTATAAATGGTGATAATAACAACGAATTTTTAAAATATTTTTATTTTCTCAAAATTGTAATTTTTAAAAAGATCATCCAAAAAAAACTTAACCATGTTTTGGCTATAGACCATATATGGAAGTACAAATTTTTTTAAATATTTCTATATTTTAACTACAAGTCTTAGAACCCATTGTAGAACTATGTGATTTTTAATATTTTAAAATGTTTTAAAATATTTTTTTATGTTTAAAAAATGGTGGAAAATCACCACAAAGAAAAACCTTTAATTACATCATTAATATTTATTTTACATTTTCAAAAAAATTGGATAAATTTATAATGATCTCAAAGATTAAACTTAAATGTTTTCAAATAAATATGATGTTGGAATTGTTTATGTGTTTAAAGTCGGAATTATAACAAGAACTTTTAAATTTTAATTCATTAGGAATAAAAAAATTTCTTTAAATTTTCAAATTTTTGGCAATTGTTTTGTTGTTTACATTTTTCCTTGAATTTGCACTATTTTTTTTCATTTTTTTATTGACAAAAATTGCCAAGTTAGGAAAATTCAAAACCAAAAAAATGGTTAGTGGGAAAGGGGCAAGGGAGGGGGGGCGGGGGGGGGTAAAGCAACTATTTAAACCAAAAATTTCACCAAATTAAATTGATTTTACTTTTATAAAGGAAAAAATGTAAAATATATTTAAAATAATAAAATAATATGTTGTTAATTATTTTCAAAGTTGTGTAATTAATGATTTTATATTAATGTATGATTTATCTTACTAAATAGATATGGTTTATTTGTCACATGCACAAAAACAACCAAAATTATAAGATTTTTTACCTAGAATGAGAATGAAGGTAAGCCTAATTCCAAATTCATATCATGAAATAAGAAAAACAAGAACATGACATGTGCAAAACAAGAATCCAACAAAAGTTTATTGCAAAAAATAAAAACAAAACAAGGTTATGACAAGAAAACATACCCAAAATGAATGTTGAATTGACTAAAGGTAACGATGAATTTTAATTTTATTTATACACATTGGGCATCTAACTCAAATTTTTTTTTCAAAAAACCTCCAATCTACATGTGGCTTATGTTCACCCATGTGCGCCCATGTGCACCCATGTGTGAACTAAAACTCAATTGAAAATGAATTAAAATTCAACTAAAAGTGAATTTAAATTTAATTAAAAGTAATTGATTATTCATTTAGATTTAATTTAAAGTGAACTAAGAATTAACTAAAAATGAACGAAGAATCAATGAAGAGTCAATTAGAAATGAACTAAAACTCAATTTAAAATCAATTAAAAATCAACTAAAAGTGAACTAAAATTTAATTAAGGGTCAATTTGGAGTAAACTATAAATGAAATAAAAATGAATTAAAACTTAATTGGAAACTAACTAAAAATAAATTAAAATTAAACTAAGAATTATGTACAAGTTAATTATAAGTCATGTATGAACATTCAAATGAATGAACCCAGTGACATTTGCATCCATGACATTGATAATTAAATGACTATGTTGACTATTTAATTAAAGTTTCTTCTTGTGGCCCATTTATACCAATTTAAAAGGCCAACAACATCAATAAATGATTTTTTTAAAGAATATTTTTTGGTTTCATTTAAAATATAGATTATCAAATGTTTACATTAAAATATAGTAAATATCCATAATATTGAAGGATTTAAACAAGTTTCCAACTATGCGATTTGTCTATAACCAAATGTGCCAATCTACTTATGGATGATTACCATTTTAAAAACATTGCAAAAAAATAAAATAAAAAATAAATTTAATCATATTGGGGAAAATAAAAACTTGAAATTCTTCAAAAAATGGACATATTTTATGTAATGTAAATAAAATTGTAAAAGACTCAATGAATGCATTTTTGAATTCATATTGATTTACAAAGATTTTAATCCAATTTAAACAAAAAAATATTTGTATATTTATTCATGAGATGTTATTTAAAGTTTTTAACCTTTTAAAAAAATTATAATTCTTTAAAAATATATTATTGAATAAGTTTCAAGATCATGTTTTCATTTGTAGCATTTGAATAAATTTTGAAAAAGAAAACACATGTTAAAGTTTGAACTTCCCAAACAACTTCATGCCAAACACAATAAAATTAAACTTTTCTTCTTTGTTATTTACTCTTGAAGTGGTTTGGGGGTTCAAACCTTTGTGTGTTTCCATGAGGTCTTGAGTTCAATCTTTGATAAATGTGTGCTTTAATGTTTCTTGTGTAAATGTAGTTTACAAACATATACATTGCATGATGAATATGCAAACATTATACATCATGGTGAAATGGCTTCAAAAAAATTTTATTGACAAAATTGGGGAAAAAAAAACCTTAATGTTTTTCATTGCCATGATTAAAATACAATTCATGATTCCATCATTTGGAAAAATAACAAATCAAACAAAATTAAACAAAACAAAATAGAAAACATTAATTATTTTTTCATGGCATGTAAGTTTGCCATGACTCATCATTCAAAAAAAATTCTTGTGCATTATCATAATAATAATGTCAAAAAAGGCAACATTAATACAATAATTCAACAGAATTCACACCTTTGCACTTATTGAATAATAAACAAAAAGCAAAAATAATAAAAAAGGTACAATGAAATGAAACGTGAATGCAAATGAATCATTGGTCCATAATAATGAACTTTTCAAAAATTTGAAATCTTCAAAATGTAACATGCCATAGCCCTTACATTACACAAAAGAAAATCTTAATATGAACAACATATTTTATGATAAGGATTGACACTTAGATATGGATTGTGTGCATACATGCAATGATAGAAATGTGAAGAAAAACTTAATAAAACATATGAAAGTTGAAGTAATAATGGAAAGAAAAGTTTAATTATTTTGAAAAATGTGAAGGTCAGATTACAACTTCTAGGGAGAAGGCACATTAATACATTTATCAGCAATCATAGGCACTACCTAATATTTTATATTTCAAATTATTAAAAAAAAAAAAACAAATGGACTTTTTTTTATGCAATGTTGTTTTCCAAATATTGGTATACATATCTGGAAATTTTTTAATCAATTTGATGAATAAAAAATGCACAAAAAATACTTTATGTTATGGGGCCAATGTTTTTAAATAATGATTAAGTAGTAAAAACATAAAAACTACAAATTGAAATTTATTTAAATGGCATAATTTTGGAATTAAAAAAAATCCTTAACATAATAATATTATCAAAATTTTGAGGCTTTAAAAAAATTAAAATGATGTATTGAAAATATTCCAATAATTTTTTTGGAAAGTTAATGAAAAAACACAAGTGTAAGGTGGCAAATGTGGCTCATATTAGTGTGGTTAGACCCTCTAAACCCTGAATCCCATGTTACAAGTTCATTAGCATGTGATAGTAGGTGAAGTGATGGAGCAAGAGGCTTAAGTTTTATAAGGAATTTGAAGGTCAAACTATAACCTTTAAACTTGAAGTCTTACACTACAATTTTAGTTACTCTAAATTCCTTTTGTATAATTTTAGTTCACTTGGGAATGCACAACAAAGTGAACACCAAATTTAGTATTGTGACAATGATTTCCCATTAACAAGAGGACAATAGGGATAAACCCCATATCAAATTATTGTTAATACCTACAACACATTTTTGTTGCATTTGAATTTTTTCAATGGAAGGTTTAAATGCCTAAGTTTCCCACTTCCTTTCTATTGAAAATTGATTCTACATTGTGCCATCATTAGAATGAGCATTGTAATTATAGAAAAAAAACTTTTTTATCTAATGTGTACAAAAAGGAGAGTTCTTATGGGGCCCCTTGCATTTGTGGATTGGCTTTCATCCTCTTTCAATCTCACTTACAAACAATTTTCTTACTTATTCTCTCTAAAATAACCGACAATGTTTTTTCTCCTACTTAATTATGTTCAAAATTTGTACCTTAATTCCATGTGTTTCAAAACTTGTACCCTAATTCCATGTGTGTTGTTGGTTATAAGATGATCCTAGTTCTTCAAATTTAAATATACTCTACACACATTTTATTACCGTTCTTTTTATGAAGCTCCAAATTGTTTTTGAGTTTTTTGGGGACATTGAAAAACTCCTTTGGTTACCAAATAAAAACATGCTCGAAAAAGTATTCATTAGTGTAATACCAAAAAAATTGAACAACATGTTTACATACATATGTTGTGAGAAACAAACCACCTAAAATCTTATTGTCACCAATCTATCCAGGCATTTGCACATGCCTTTTTATGCAATATTTCTTTTTTGTATTTTGTCAATGAACAAGTTTTTTTTTCCCCTTGTTTGTATTGCGAACAATGGTCTCAACAAGTTGTAATTAACCTCCTAGTCCATCTTGCAATGATTCCTTACAACAAAAAAAAAAAAAAAAAAAAAAAAAAAACAATGATATTGTTACATTTTCCTACAACACTTGTTCCAAAAAAAATCAAAATCAAAATCAAAGCCAAATTCAAATTCAAGTGACTACCTTAAAACAACAAATGAAAAAATGCTCTCAAATTCATAAAATACAATATCAAGTTTTGTTTTGAAAAACTTGTGTGATTATTTAAAGGATGCATTGTTGTTGCCATCATAAACTTAATAGGCTTCATAGGTTCATACAAATTATGTGTGAAATTCAATTTTGATAGATTTGTACAAAAATCACATGAATTCCATGTTATGGTTAATATGAAAAATATTTGTACATATTCAATATTTTAAATATTCAAATGGATGAGACATTGTTTTTTAATGACATATATGAATGTTGATGTTTCATACACAAAAATCTCATAGTTTTATGGAAAATTACATCATGACAATTCCACAGATTTAGTTAAAATGTAAATTGTCTGTACTTCACATCAAAAGATCATAAGTGAAAAAGACACATCATTTTTTTCATGTTATTTTTATTGTTTGAAGCCCACAAATATTGCAAGGATATATTGTTTTACGATTTCACACAAATTCTATTCAAATTTCATGATATTGAAAGTTTGTGATGGCCATCTTGAAATTACACACATAACATTTAAATTTCTCCCATTGCTCCCAACATCCCACCCCTCCCCCAATAATTTCGCACTCAATTTTACAACATGCAAGTTATCAATTTGTGGGTTAACCATCACAAACTTAACATTTGGTCACAACATAGTAATAAAAATTGTTTTAATTATTTGTCTGTTTTACAAACTAATATTGTGCATTGAAAAATCATTTGACATACAAATTTACAAAGAGATGCAAAATTTGTGTGACATTCGTTCATTCATAGGTTTGTATTTCATTCATTATCACATATATCCATGTGCCAAATGTGTTCTCAATGCATGATATTCAAGTGTAAAATGTATGAACCTATGATTTAGTGAATAAACTTTGCACAATTTTTATGATTAATTTGTTGCATGTTACATTTGTGATGGTTGAATACTTCCCCACCCTTTTCCAATTTTTGTCTAGTTGCAAAAACACATGTGAGTTGTCATAGATCATTGTTTGTGTTGCAATGTCAATTTTAGACAATTGTTGGACACCCCAACAAAAATATATTGATAAACATAGGACCATTTCTTTATAGTGATGAAACTTCAACCAGTGGACATGTGGCACAATGGCTATGGTCAAGTGTGAATGACACAATTGTTGAAAGTGACAATTTAGATCGAATTCCTACACCTAATTATAAAATACCAAAAATTATTTGGGCTTTGTGTTGTTTGGAACGAATGCTAATGATCAATTAGCAAAAGGTCAAAATATTATTATATTTCAAAGTTATAAATTATCTATAAGATAAATAATTATTAAACATTAACAATGTAACATTACATAAATAATCCATGAAATCAAATCCATCTTCATTTTATAGAATATGAAATTTAGTTTTCATCAATTTTGAAACATTAACATTTTATGCACCTATGGTTTTTTTTTTGTGTGCCCTTCATTGTGTCAAACACAATTATTTTTGGGCCTTTTCAACATCCCCCAATGTCCTTTCTACCATGCTTAGCCAATGACCTTTGATTTGAAAAAATGTAAATGTAAAATATTTTTGACCCTAATGCTCATAATGTCCTTTGTGTATTTCTTAGCACCCTTACATCACAAAGTTACCAAGCTTCATAGATTCGTACAAATTTGCATGAATTTCATGCATGGTAAATATGATTGATATTTGTACGTACTCAATATTTTAAATATTCAAATGGATGAAATTTTTTTAAAAATGACATGTGCATGAATGTTCATCTTTAATACACAAAAAACATAATTTTATATAGAATTACATCACGATAATTGCACGGATTTAGTTAAAATGTATATCATACATATTTCACATCAAAACATCATAAGGCAAAAAATACACATAATTTATATATAAGTAATATATATTATTTTGTGACATTTTTACACTTTGAAGCCCATGAATTTTGCACGAACGTATTGTTTTATGATTATCATACATATTTTATTATGATTTTGTGATATTAATTTTTTTTGATGTAGTGTTTCAATCCTCAATGCCTTTATAATGACCCTTATTGTACAAAAAGAAAAAAAAATCATGTTAAACTTAATACACCCAATATTTCCATGTTTTTTGGATGCCCCATTATTGTTTGTTACCATTTTATCATTTTTTGTCAACACTTTTTTTTTGTTGTTCTTCATCTTTTATTATTGTTGGCATTGTCCAAGTGTGTTTTTGTTGTTCACCAAGTATAGGTAATTTTTGAACCAAAATGCCTCATCAATTTAAATTTTTACTAAGGATGTTTAGATTTGGGAACATTTGATATGTCAACATTTGGGATGTCTTTTCAAGACCTTGGCCCAACAATAATCATAATGATTTAAAAGCTTAAGAAATTTTGAAAGTGTCGGATGCATCAAATCTTCATTAATTACGAAAGAGACCAAAGTTTAAGTGTGATAAATATGTTTTATTGATTTGAAAATAAATAAATAAATACTTAGTTATATCCAAGGACAAGGTGGTTGAAACAAGAAAATAAAAATGTCCACCTTCAAGTTACGTGTGAAAGTGATATTAAAATTTTGTTAGATGCCACTTCAAACATGCTAATGGATTTGATGTTTAAAACGAGTTCATTAAATTTAACTAACTTCATAAACATAACATTGAACAAAATAATGTAGAATAATCAACTTTGATAAATTTTTTTGATGGATATTTTATTTTTAATGTTGACTTGAATATGTTTTAAATTTTGATTAAAAGTTGTCCACTAAAACATCTGAAAAAAAAAAAAGTTAAAAAATTTAATTGTAGTATGTTTTTATATTTAATTTAATTAATAGAATTTTAATTAATCGTAATTTAATTTTTTAAAATTTTGATAAAATCACGTATAAATGGAAAATAAATAATTATAATGAAATTTTATTTAAAAATTTATTTAAAAATTTCAATACAAACCAAAAACTACCATCATGTTAAATCTAATGTTACCAATTTTTGGAATTTTGAACATTATGAAAACTAATTCATTAAGGAATATACTATATCAAATATAACAATGTCAAATCAATTGAAGAATGTACAATGGATATACAATGTGGTCAATGGTTTAAGATACACCAGGACATGTGATTCTATTCGTATGAAACAAAATGTTGAAATTTAGGACATCTAGGGCAATTTGCAATCATGATGTGCAGGTCAAAACCTTTAATTAAAATTCATATTTCAAAACATATGTAATGTATTATTTAATAAGCAATTCCATCTAAAAGTGTAACTGTTGAATGAAAAGATGAAACAAAAAGGCACTTGAATGTAAATCATACACTTTCAAATAACAACATGCATAAAGAAATCTCAAGGATGTGATACATCATGATAATAGGTTGAAATACATGTGATTTATGGTTGACATGCAATTTATTTAACCAAAATATAAAAATTTGGAATAATGTAAAATTTGAAATCAAGAATCAAACTTTGAACATGCTTTTAAGTAAATGTAAAATGGGAAAATTTTATGATTAAAAAAAAATTGTGATCAACTTGTATGGTTTTAAAATCCTGTTTGTTTCAAGTTGCACCCAATTTGTCATCATTGGTGTATTACCCACAAATTAGATCGTTATTTTTTTCCTTCTTTTTTTGGTTACCTTATTTATTAATTTCCTTTTTCCTTCTTTTAAATCTTCTATTGCAATAAGTCATTCATTCTCCCATGGATTTAGTTTGATTAATGACACACATTGAAAGAAAGTTGCAACCCATACAATATATTCATGGGCTATAAAAAACACATGTAATTTAATTGATTAATGATATGTTCAAATTTGTTTAAATAATTTTGATTGGTGTAATACAAAAGAATCTTCAACACATGTTTGTAAAATAATTAATGAATTTTGAAATTTTTATGTCAAAAATAAAACATTCTAGAACATACCAAAAGATAATGTTTTTTTTTTTGACAAATTTTTATTTTTCAATTTTTTTGTGTTTACAAAATTTATATAAATAATATAATTAATGATGCCAAGGTACTATGGTAATAAATATAATGTAAATATAAAAATGACATCCGTGTACAATAAATTATGTAATAAACAATATGGATTATTTTCTTCTAGTATATCATATTTGCATAAAGGACAAGATCACCAAATGAATTTTTCAAAATATAAAAATCATTTGATTTCATCAAGTCATGAAACTTATTCATTTTATGGTAGTTTTCTCATTTTAAATCTTATTTTACAACGTCAATAATTCTTTTTCAAAGTTCCCAAAAGTTACAAAGATAGTTTAAATTCATATAATAAGAAATCATTAATTCTTATGTTGCAAGTTCATTATAATTTATGATCAAGCAATGACATTTTTAATGAGGACAATGTTGATCAACTAACCATATAGTTAATGGTGTTCCAAATAATTTAATTAATGATTTTTCAAAAAAACTAGTAAAATGATCAAAAACTTAATCCATCATGAATACATTGAAAATTCTTTTTTATTCAATAGAATATTCATACAATGGTCTTTCCATATATTTGATCATAAAATTTGAAATGTCAAACATGCCTTATGTATCTCAATAGATTATTTTTAACCATCAATTTTGTCACAAAACATGCACAAAGTTATTTTACTTTATATATTCACATTATGTGCACAATCTTGTAACAATGATCAAATGAAATTTTGCATGCATAATGTCTTGTAAACACTCCTAAATCCTTATTTAGTTATATTAAAGATTGCAAATGATATTATCTTTGAAATCAACATTTGACATTTTGTTAATATGTAGGTTTTAAGCGTTTAAGGTTTTTTTTGTTTTTTTGAAAGATAAACACCCATGTCACTTAAAACATGCTTGTAAAGTACAAATGGGTTGATACCATATGACTTGTGTTATATAGTAATGATGTCATACATAAATATTAATTAAATTATGAAAACATATATCAAAATATGTTTTTAGACAAAAAACAAAAATGCATAGGAAGAAAATTGAAAAGAATAATACATCTTTCTTTTTTTTGGTCCACTATTTTTTGCAATTGTTTGTTTTCACATAATGCATTTATAATGAAGTGAACATCATTTGTTGTGTAACACTTTAAATGAATGCAAACCACAATGAAGGAGAAAAATATATGTGCATGCTTAAATGTATAAAACTGATGATAAAAAAATTTCCTTAAAAAAAATCGAAGTGATAAAAACACAATTATGCACCATTTTAATGTCTTTAATTCTATGGAGACCCTTTAGTTCTTGTTTTGTGTTTGAAACACATTTTCATTGGATCATTTTCCTTATCTATTATTGGCTAGTCAAATAATTCACTTGATCACCTACACAATATATTATGTATCATGTTAGCCCTTTCTTTCTTGCCCCCAATCTTCAACAAGTAGGTGGAGTTTCATCTTAGTTTACATGAGATATGCACTTTGATTGCCTATACATATTCCAAGAATCCAAAAAGTTTGTTGGCCTTGCTTTGTAGGGCATGCATATTGTGTTGAAAATCATTATAGAGTATAATAATTTCAAGAGATTTTGCCCCCTATCAACTAGGTGAGATGATTCATCCTAACTTGGTTGTAAGAAATTCACATTCACCTTTTGACGTTTTGTTTTTTTTGCCACCTCCTCAAATATGCACCTAGCCCAACTTACTTTGTCACCAATCCATAACCACAAAACTAAATATGAAAATATTTTCTCCAAAAATGATTATGGCACACATCATATGCCAAAATTTATGTATTTTTTTCAAAATTGTGACAATGTGATTGAAAACATTCAAATAAACATGCCATGAAAAGTCTTTTTGTTCAGTTTGAAATTTTGCACAAATGTCAAAAATAAATATGAAAAAAAAACTTTGGTCATTTTTTTTGAAAAAATTTTCATTGGATTGGCAAAAAATTTAAGAATCATGTTCTGACATTTCCATATTGGTTTTGGTTTGTTAGCAAATTTTTAAATGTTTAAATAGGTTCATAGAACATGTCATCATTTATTGTGACATCCCTTTTGGTTTCCTTATAACTAATGTGCTATTAAAAAATGATTTTTCTTTCTTTTTCTTTACAACAACATGATACACATTAGAATATATTTATTTTAAAACTTTCCCTTAGCTATGATCAATTTATCATAAATAGCAATTTTAATATTAAATTAATAACATGGTCATTATGTATAACACACATTGTTAGGTTTGGATATTTTAGAAGTGCATGACTTTGTTGAAATTGGTGTAGAAGAAATTAACTCATAGAATCTTTGGAAATCTTCTCACACTAAATCAACATTTATGGTTAGTGTGTAAGAATGAAATGCATGTTGCAACAAATTGACACATGCTAAAATCTATTATAACCATAATTATTTGACTTTTTGGTATTCTTGGGACTACAAATTTCTGGATCTAGTGATAGTAAAGAAACCAAGTGTAATTTTGTTTGTAGAGTTTGTTTACATAATATTTTCCTCTTTCTTCCTCTCTTGCTTGTATTTTGTGATCTTGTAAACCCATTTCTACATTGACATCCTTTGAGCTAGCTTCTACTTTCATGCTTCATTCCCTCTTTTTGAAATTAAATATACTAGATTCTCATTTATTTTAGATCCCAACAATTTTACAACAAGACTTGAAAATTTGAAAAATCATCCTCAATAGACTTTGGCGATGAAAATGCTTTTGAAAGTTTACTAAAAAAATTGAGTGCTAATTCAATTGTGTTTTTGTTTGTTGATTAACTTGAGCTTGAGATGCATTCTTTTGGTGAGAATGCGATGTACTCAAAATTATGAAACTTGCATGCTCTTTAAAACAATCATAAATATGTACTTTTTTTTGGGACCCAAAGTTGCCCAAGTTTCCCATCACCAAACACTTGAAGTGTTTTTCCAGATCAGTCCAAATGGGTGTCCAAGAGGATTAATTTGCTCCCATTATCAAAACACAAAAATACATCAACTACTGACTTTAGGCTTTAAAACCACTAATCACAACATTATTTTAAACCAAATGTTTGGTCATAAGGTAAATATTGAACGTTAGTCGGTGATATCTTCAATCAATAACCAAAGGTTGGTTGTCTTATTGGCCCGATTGATCACTAGTTGTTGTTCGATGACGGGCTTGTCCACCCTAGCACCTTAATCTAAAAATCTATAATAATTAATAACCTAAACTTCTAAACTTCTAATGCATATTTAAGTACCATGTTTATTCAAGAAATATTTACCGATCATGAAGGTAGCCATGTTAAATTGAAAGGAAATGACATATCTTGGGGTTAGTAGTCTTGAACCTTAGGTTAAAGATATATATCATGGTGGTAGTTTTAAGTCGTTAAGGGGGTAATTTAAAACATATATAGTGTAGATATAGTGTGTTAAATCCCCCAAAAAATAACATTCGAACCCATAAACACTAAAAAATAAGGCATTTAAGTGTAGGGTAAAGCGGTAGGACGGGTCATTTACATGGTGTAAAAACTGATATTAATTTAATAATAAAAAAATTCTTGTGATACTTGATGGGTACCCACCAAATTATTAGGTATCATGAGGGGAAAGAAAAAACCTTTTGGGCTTTTTGAAAAATGAAATGCTTGCCTCCACAAGGTGTTAGTGAAAAACCCTATTGGGTTAAATTTATTAAAAAAAAAAAAATCCAGTTCCAGATTTAGGGTTTAAAGGAGTTTTTTGGGGTTTTTATTGAAAGAAGTTAAGCTTCTTCTTCATGTTAAAAAAAAAAAAAAAAAAAAAAAGGAGCTTAAGTGTCTTTGTTACTTTCTTATGTGTTTCATGTTTCCTCAAGCTTTCATGTTCAAAACAAGGTGAGTTTTCTGAAATTAATGCAATTCAAGTTTTGTTTAAAAAATTTCATGGTCAAGAAACAAGACATTATTGAAGTCAAGATTGAATTGCATTTAATTTAATTTTTTGCAAGGCACCTCTTCAAGCTCCTAACATCATTGATTTCATATTTGACATAGTTTTTTTTTTCTTGGAATAAAAATTTAAGTTATTTATTTATTTATTTATATATTTTCCATTTTAATATTTTGGATGTTGAAACTGGACCCATAGGTTAGCTGAAACCAAAGGTTATTTAATTGAGAATCAAAAATTGGTCTAGCTTGAAAATAAATAAAATTAAAAAACCCTACTCTCAAAGGCCCTTATATGAAGGTCCTAATTCAGGGCCAAGGAACGCCGGGCAGCTCAGGAATGCCCGTGGAGACAGAACTTAGCAGAATTATGCATCTCGTGTCAAGGTGTCCAGCTTTGGACTTGTGACTAGGTCTCTCCTGGTTCGTTATTAGGTTCGGAAGGTGGGCGACTGTGGTTCGGAGTGAGCTCCCCACGGAAGAGGATTGGGTAGAGCGTCAAACTGTGCAGTTATCAAGTATGGAGCCACGTCCGGTTTGAGGTTCGGAAAGGGCTACTAAGGACAGGTTTGGATGTAGGCTCGGGGAGGCTGAAGGATCAGTCGTGAGGGGCCAGGCGAGTCTGGTGGGAGAAGGAAGGCGTGGGATTAGGTTCGGGTTAGGTCTGGAAGAAGTTCGGAAGGATGCTTGGAGGTGGAGAATCCATGGCGATGGGGGGAAGAGTGGAGAGAGGGCAGAAAACAGAGAAGCACAAGAAGTAGAGAAGAAACGGAGGGGAGAAGGCTTATAGGGGGATCGGACTTGGGGCGGCTGTAGGGGCGCACATGGAGGAGGAGAGATGGTGCGGATGGGACAAGAATGGCAAGGAAGCAGTGCGAGAAGACGGAGCCTGGAAAGTGCTATGAAGGAATCGCAGGCGCGCACCAAAGTGGTGCTCCGGCATCTGCCTCCTTCTTTGACTTCCTCGGTTTTACATGAACAGATTTTATCCAAGTATGCTGGGACTATCAACTGGTTTGCTTTCCACCCCGGAAAATCTAGGTGAGCCTGGTTATTCCCATTTCTCTTGCGTTGTTTGGCCGTTGAATTGTTTTCATGTCTAGGGTTTTCTGGTTATTTTTACGCCCTTTCTTGTGAAATCTTTGACCTTTCACTACCCTCTTCATGATCATTCACTGCACGCCCATCTGTCTTTGGTTTCCCGGCGGCAGATTTTCAGCTTGAAATGGTTATTCCCAAGTGTAGTGAGGCTATAGAATGAACAGGAAGTTTTGTATTGTGATTAGAAACATCAGGGAAATCTTTCACGGATTTCGCTGCACACATCCAAACACATTCAGAGGTGGTAGAAGAGTGTGCAGTATTTAGTTTCATCACTAGCAAAGTGCTGTCTCTGCTGCTTTTCATTCTCCTTTGAAATTTCCTCCATGGTTTTCACATGGACAAATAATTACAAGGAGCAATGTTGTGGCAGTGTCATCAATTTGCAAGTGTGTCATAGCAGAAAATGACATACTGCAGACATACTGCAGAGCTTTTAAACAGTGTATCAAATGATAAAACAAAAGCACCTTGAAATCTGCAATAGTGTTGCCCAGATTTGACCTAGGTTATACAGCAGTTGTGGTTCATTTTTCCTGTACGGTGTAGTAGGTGTAATTCTTGTGTATGATGGCTTGGTGTTCTTCATGGTCTTTCTTCAAGTTTTTGCATCTTCAATGTTTAGCTTTACTCTGTATTTTCAACAGTTGCTCAGCAAGGTAACTCATGTGTATGCACAGAAAGCTGTATAACCAGAAAGGAACACTCAGTCTCTCCTGCCCCCTTATGTACTGATCTCTCTCTCTCTCTCTCTCTCTCTCTCTCTCTCACACACACACACACACACACACATCTCTCTCTGTGTGGTTAGGGTTCTGGAGTGACTGTTGACATTGGACATCCATCTTCTCAAGTCATGTGTTGACTAATTTGGTGTTTCATGTAGACCTCTGTCTGTTCATGGATTTTTACCAAATGGGTTGGGAACATTGAAAGCTAGGGATAGATAGATAGTATGTTGTTTGTGTTCAAGTAGCAGTCATTCTGTAGTGCATTCAAAGTGTCATTGCAATCTAGTAGATATGTTTTCTGTTTGAGTAGCAGCATGGATGTCTTTGAAAGATACATGTGAATAGAAAAATGTTTGAATCCCTTGATCTAGTGATCCAGGTGTTTCATATGGATCTTGTGCCATCCTTGACTGGATTTGCAGTATACTCTCTGAGATGCTTACTAATGCAGTTTTGCCTCTCTGTGTATGGAAATGCTTCTGCAGCCATAAGCGTCAGGTGCATTCACGGGCATACATCAACTTCAAGAAACCAGAGGATGTTATTGACTTCTATGAGGTTTTCAATGGCCATATCTTTGTCAATGAGAAGGGTGCGTTTTCAGGTTCTTCTTTTCAATGCTTATGCAGTGGACCTGCAGTTAGAAGTATCAGATGAACATTCTCTACTCAGAAGTGCATACAATTTGCTTGTAAAACTGGCTCAAGTAAAGTCTGACTGAGGAGACCTTTTTTTGTCAGCAGGGGCTCAGTACAAGGCACTGGTGGAGTATGCTCCCCATCAGCGGGTGCCAAAGCCTCGGTCGAAGAAGGATGTCAGGGAGGGTACTATCACAAAAGGCAAGCTCCAAATGGAGCCTTGGTTTTTGTTTCCTGACATGTTGGGCTTCAGCCTCATTTTTAGAGATGTAGTGAGAGGAGTAAATCCTAGCAAGTGTCCAGTATGCAAAAAATCTTGAACTGGATAATGTGTTGACTGATGCTGATGTGTTGTTCATTTCCCAAGATTGTTCTGTCCTGCTGATAAGATATAATTCACCACAGATCCAGACTATTTGGCGTTTTTGGAGCTGCTAGAAAAACCAATGGAGCATCTTCCCAGTGCAGAAGTCCAGCTGGAGCGTAAAGAAGCTGAAAAGGCTGCTGCTTTAGGTGCGTCTGTTTCATGATGGTACTAATTGCCTGCATAATTAGTCACACTTTGAGGATTTTTGCTTGCTGGGTATCTCTGTGTGATTTTGTGTTGGTTGTCCCTGGCATTTGCAATTATTCCTGATGAATTGAGGTTAGGTTGTTTTCTGCTCGCTAGTCCAGTATTGCCTCCACCTTGGTTGAATTGTAGGGTTGTAGTGAGGGTTGACTCAAGGATAGCATAGCAGCTTGTCACTGCTTTTTGTGATGAAGGTGATGGTCTGACACTTTATGAGTGACTCTCATAAGGTTATGTTTTTTTTCGATTGTCATTTTACCTTCAAAGTGTCATGCTGGAGTTTATTTTGCAATCTCATATATTGGTCATAGTGATGGCTGACTCTAGGAATCTCACAGCACACTCCTATGCAAAGAATACGTTGATGTCCTGACCTACTGCCTCTTCTGGATTTATCTGCAGCTTCAGGGGCAGCTAAAGACTCTGTAATTGTCACCCCATTGATGGAGTTTGTGAGACAGCGAAGGGCTGCCAGATTCTCACCTCAGGTTTCCTGCTTTACAATCTCTTTACATGTTGATGATTCTTTGGGAGCCTAGAAACAGAGGTTTCCCCAGACATTTGGTGTTTGCTTCACTTGCTCTTATGTTGCCTCCTTTACAGGGACTGAGTCAGCTGGCCATCAGCATGTCCTCTCCACCATTTTCCCTGGCCTATTTTTGGGGAATAGGATGATGGCATTGCCCATTTGCTATGCTTATTTACTTCTCAATCAGCAGGCAAACTGTAGGAATAATGGACTAGCACATAATATTTTGCAGCTGTCTTAATGGCTATAGCTTCAAGCATTATCAGCAATTAACACCCACATATATAGGCTGATCATTTTTGTGTTGATTGGTAGCCAACATTATGTGTCTTGTTGTTGTTACAGAGATGGAACAGAAACACCAGGCAGATTTTTGTATAATTGTTTGCCTGAAATTTTGAGCAGATTGTTGTGTACTTATTGACTCCCTTACTGGGGAGCTGATGAAGTCAGCAAGAAATAATGGCAACTGGTCACTGCCATTCATGATGAAGGTTTTGGTCTGGTGCTTTACAAGTGATGCTTGTAAAGTTATGACTGTGCTCTTTCTTGTCATGTTCGTTTTGGTTTTGCTGGAACTGGCACAACAGTTACCTTCAAAGTGTTATGTAGTTTTCTCTGCAATCTCACAGATTAGATCAACTTTAGGATGGGACTGGGCCTCTTCCTGTGTTGTTTTGGCATTATCCTAACATCTAGGCCAATGAGATGGAACTGGGAAGAAAGAATCATTTAACAGTTGTAGCTTGAGGACTTGGAATAGAATCTGGTGCATTATGGAATGACAAGCTGCATATGAACTGCGAAAACAGAGGGGTGCATCAGCAACTACCAAGATAGCTGCCCGAGCCAGCAATTTGGGATCTGGAACTTATAACCTCTCTTCTCAGAGACGAAGTTCAGAAAGAAGCAGACCTGGCACTCCAACTGTAAGTACCATCTCGCACAATCTGAATCATGTGTGAATTCAATGATGTCGCACAAGGGCTTTTTCCACAGCATCTTGATGACTGTACCAAGTAACTGGTTGGTCATACTTGAGCTGGAAGCTTATTCGTTTGGAGCACTACTGCATGCTCATAGCTAGGTTTTACCTGGGGATATTGAGTTACTTGACCTCCTTTGTTACATAGGTTCCATCTGCATGATTTCTGAGGAGATTGGATAAATACTGTTGAGAGGTCTTTTATCTGTGCAGTATATCTCAGAAAATATGGTCCCTCTTAAGGAGGTGTCTCATGGTGTAAATCCCCGAAGAGAAGAGCAACAACGTAGAGAAAAGGAGATCTTGGTTGATAGGAAGAAACGGGACACCAGTGAAGGCAGAGAGAAGAAGCCTTCACGGGACTCTGCTGCTAGTGCACCCTCATCTTTCAGGGGCAATGCTGGAAATCCACACATTGATCCTTTCAAGGAGCATGTCATCTTATTGAAGGATTCCTCAGAAACACCGACTGGTATGTAACTGTAGTATTGTCTGATTCTATCCATGCTTCAGTAGGTGCATGTAAGGATGGGCTCATCCCCAAAAGCATTCCATTGTACCTTCATTTCTGTTGTATACTCCTGGAGGTGTCAAAACCTCCAGGAACAGTATTGAGCAGTCAGAATTCTTGGGACATGGCCAGCCATTTGATCTCTTCATCTGCTTTCCTCGCAGGTTCAGATGGTGCACCATTGCCTGGTCTAGCAGCTGATGCGGAGCAACCTGGGATTGGAGGGTTATTGGTTGGGAAGGGTTTGTCTTTGGTTCCCAATTCAGGTGACATAGCTATAACTGGTGGAGATGCAAAAGAAGCAAGCAAGCGGGAATCCAAGCGGAAGCAAGTTTTGAGTGCTAAAGATAAGGATAAAGAATATTCAACAGTAAGTGCCACAAATTTGCAGTTTTGTGCCACAGTGTGCACTTTGACTGGTTTGCTCACTTGTGAATCTTTTGTTTTTTGGTCAGTTTTTGTTATTACTGGCATTACTGAGGCATGCTGATGTACTGGATGTGTTTCTTCTCAGGGGGAATTCACAAGCATCCTTGCCCTTGATTAGCACCTTTGATTAAGCAAAGTATTTATTCATTAGTTTCTTCTGCAGTTCTTAAGAACTTCTTGCATGGTATGCTATATCCAGGACATTGGACAAGTGAGTATTGCTCAGTTGAGTGACAATTCAAGTGGGGGATTTGCTCTAAATCAACAGATCCGCACCCCAGCAGCTGCAAAAGGGACATCAAGCAGTATGCAGCCACAGCATACAGTGGCTTATCGGGCCACATCAGCAGGAAGCACAGCCACTGCCAGTTCTACACCACCCAAACATAGCCATCACAGGGAGTCAGGGAAGTCCTCTCCTCGAGCACAGGTTGCTTCATCTCAGCATGGTGTCACTACAACACAAATCCCCACAGAACCAAAGGGAATATCCCAGCCTCTGTTGGAGAGAGGTGGAAAACGGCCACCACGTCCACAAGCTATTCGACTGGCTGGCAAAGATCAGACTGTCTCTCTTGTACTGCCTCTATCTTCTGCTTCAGAGGTGGAATCTGGTGCATCTCAGAACAATAACAGCAGTCGCTCAGTAGATGTCAAAGAGAAGGGTAGCAACATTGCTGCAAGTGATGGAGGTTTATCTGCTTCCATGTCTGACCGCCAGGATGCAAGGCGCTTGAGGAACAAAGATAGGCCTGATCGGCCTGTATGGACCCCACGACGTCGTTCTGAGACTGTTGCTGTTGGTTCAGAAGTGTCATCTGGTATTTCCTCTGCAGTAGTCCCCTTGCCAATATCTGTGGTATCACCAGAGGCTTCACAAGCAAATTTGCATTCAGGAACTGAAACTGTTTCCAGGGCAGAGAAGGAAGAGCTAGTGAATGATCAAAAGCATGGTGGGAAATCAGGATCTGATGGACGAGGTTCAGAGTCTCAGCAAGGCTCAGGTGATGTTTCAAGATGAACTTTTCAAGATGATGGTTTGGCATTGGATGCTTAGGTAGAGTTCGGTGTTGATAAGATTATTTTACTCTTAATACATCAGCACATAGGGATGTCTCTGAAAGGTTTATTTTTATGGCTGAATCTTGGTTTGAAAATGGATAAGGTACACAAGCCCTTTCTTTTCCTCGATTATGTCTAAAAGGAAGAGACAATAAGGTTGTTTGATGAACTGCTGAACAAATTCTATGTTGACATGGCAGGTGTTGGCAGTGGAGTTTATGGAAAAGCACGATATGTAGAGACGGGCAGTCGAAGTTCTCGCGGAGGGCGAGGAGGGCCACCCACAGGAGCAATGCCAACAGCACAGGATCTGCAGCAAAGTCAAGGAGATCCGAAAAGTGACACTGCAGGCACTGATGGAAACTTGCACAGTGGGAGACAAAGCAAGGAAGACGAGGAGCCTGATGCTTTGCTCCCACAGCCTTCAGTAACGGAGGATAGAAAGAAGCAAGAGGGCCCCTACTGGCATGAGCAAGGTATTCATCTCTTAAATTATAATTTACCTCCTGTGGTTGGCACAAGTTGAAAGACAATGTGGAGTGAGACAGGAGTAGGTTTTTTGATTGGAGGTAGGAACAAATGGTCGATTATATGGGGCAAGATCTTTAATATTCTGTTGGCATGCTGTGCAAATAAACACACGTTGGAGACTTAACAGCAGGTTTCTTGGGGGCTAGGTGGTGGTCATAGACAGGGGGGCCGTCATGAGCGAAATGGACAAGGTCCTAAAGAGGGGGCATTAGCAATTAGTGGAGCAGAGCTTGCAACTAAACCATCCAAAAGAGGGAGAGCTCCTCCAGTGTTGGGAGCCAATGAGGTATGTCAATGATGCATCCTCTGCTCTCATCCTTTTCTGGTGAAGGCCCTCAAATGTGAGTTAGGAGCTGCCTGGATTCCAACTTACCTGACTTCATCTGGCCACATGCATTTGTTGCAGAAGCAAGTATGGGTTGCTGTTCAAAAGACAGTGACAGGTTCATAATGGTGAAATCGACATCTGGTAAGATGTCCTTTTACTTTGAATTCACTGGCACTATGCTGTGGTGCATTCTAGGATTTCTTTTGGCCCTTGGATTGAAGAAGAATCCTTGTCTGTGGTAAGATGTTATGGTTGAATAGTTGAGCCATTTTGTATCTAGGACACTCTTGTAATGAGTGTTTTTTGTGGGGAGCAATTAGCATGGGTGCAGAACAAAATGGCCTGTTTTATGAGTGACATGATTCTGCTTACAGTACAAGCAACTGGTCAGCATTGTGGCTTTTCCCAAGGCAGATCCTTTCATGGTGAAAGGTAGAAGTCTGCAGCACTTTCACCAGTCTGGCATACAACAAAAATTGTGCATCATCTACAAGCTTTTGGCCCCTATCCTGGTTTTGACCATCGGCAGTGGCTTGGGTTAATCAAATGCTGGTCAATGCATGGATTGCCCCAAGGATGCAACCCAAGAGATTCTCAAGAGAAAATATCATGGTTCTAGCTTCAGACAGCAACTGTGGAAGTCAGAAACTCAGCAAGCTACAGAATTATTTGGAGTACTCTTAAAAGAAAGTAAAGCAAAGGTGGACTTCAAGCTTGTTTGGAGCTAACTGAACTGCGGCACATTCTTTGCCCCTCTCTTTCTACTATGAGAACATGTAGTGCGAGCTCAATCACTGGAGTGGGCCAACACAATATGACTACTTTGACCTGGATTGGTTGGAAAGAGATGGTATCTTGACCATGGATGGGCTAGAGAATGAGCCAATGAACAGCCACCGACTATACAGGGAAAATTTCGGCTTGGTTGGAATTGAGCAAGTTGATAGAGGTTCATCTTCACGGGGCGAATATGCACTTGGTTGCACTTTAGCAACAAGTATATCCACTTTGTGTTAAGGATTGTCTTCATCTGTCTGCTTCAATTCAACATGCTGTCCTCTCTGTTCTTGGTTTGCTTGATTGGAGAGGCATTAGATATAGTCTGTTTGTCATGGGGTGTGGATCTTTTGGCGCCTCCTGGTTCTCTATTCCTCCCAGAATAGCTACTCTTGTGAACTAACTGCCTGCTTTTGAATGTTCAGAAATCTCTTTGAAGATGGTGAGTAGATGGCAGGTTTTGAGTTTAGACACAGTGGAAGCTAGCTCTGAACACAACATAGTTTAGAGTTTCACATGGAGTTATAGAGTTTGGGGGCTATGGCATGGACTGAATACACTCCGGAATATCTATATGTTTTTTGTTAGTTTTTTGGAGCCAATGATAAGGCACAGTTGTGCAGAAAAGCAGGCAGCAGAGTTCATTCTATTGCAGAAGTCGAGTGCTGCTTGAATTAAACTCCTATGGTGTAGAACTAGCAGCTCCATGTGCAGCTTCACCAATTTCTAGCTCGTAATAAACAGTAAAATATGGCTTTTAACTTTACAATGGACACTAGTGAAAGTTTTGAGGGATTCAATTTTGTTTGTCAAAAGCTTGTTGACAGTTGTAGGGATTTGGTCATTCTTTCCTTTGTTGAGAGATCATGTCTAATCTTGCCTATATTGGGCAGTGTCATTGGAGCCGTCATCTGATTATGTGGCATGATGACTATATGAATTAGTGCCAATAACATGAGCCAGGATGAGGTAGGTTCTCTACCTGCTGAAATCAAGCAGAACTGCTGGCAATCAGAAACTGAACAACTGGAATACTGTAAGATGTCTTGGATATCTAGTAATCTGTTTTGATGGCAGTTGATGCAAACAGCAAATAACAATTGCTTTATCCTCAACTGAGGCTGAATACATGGCTACAACTCTGGTAGCAAAAGAAGCAAAATGGTTAAGACTCTTATTGTGTGATTTGGGTGAAGAATCAAAAGAAGCTACTTTGGTAGCAAAAGATGCAAAATGGTTAAGACTCTTATTGTGTGATTTGGGTGAAGAATCAAAAGAAGCTACTTTGGCAGCAAAAGACGCAACATGGTTAAGACTCTTATTGTGTGATTTGGGTGAAGAATCAAAAGAAGCTACTGTAATATATTGTGATGACCAAAGTATTATAGCCTTAACTCAAAATCTGAAGTTCCATTCAAGATCAAAACATATAGAATTACAATTTCATTTTATTTGAGATGAGGTGGCAAATAATGAGGTTTGGTTCACTTATTATCCCACTGAAATTATGATTGCCAACATTTTAAACAAGAGTATACCATCCAAAAAAAACATGAAGATTTTACTATGGATTGTGGAGTTGCACCTAAATCAGGTGAAACTAAAGATGAAAACTTAATTAAAAAAATTAGTCAACTTAGTGTTATAACACTTAATTTTAAAAATTTATGAGAGTGTTGGACACATAACTTGTAATTAAGTTGTCCCTAGTTATTAGGACTAAAACAACTCTTGGTGACGAGACAAATTGAATAAATACAAAATGTAGAGACATAACTCTTAGAAAAGGTTGTGACCCTTCACTAATATTTAATGTGTTCGGGTGGGAGAAACACTTGCGGTGGATATTTTAATTATAATCCATGGATGGGAGGTGATCATAAGAGTAAATCATTAATTTTTAAAATTTTGCACATTGTGCCTTTCCTTTCATATTTTTGAAATTGTTTTCAACTACACTTCATCCCTAGGCAAATATTTTACACATATTGCGAAGGTTTATTCTAGGTGAAACATCTAGAACATTTTTTGAAATTGTTTTGTTAAGTAAAAAAGTTCAAAACCTTGGAAGTTTTTAATTGAAACTTATAGCAAAATATAATGAACTCTCCCATTATTTTTTACTAGTCTTTTGAAACAAATATATCAACAACAAAACAAATCATCACAAGACCAAAGATGGATCAAATGACTTGAAAAACTGTAAGAGTCAAATGAATAAAAATTTCCCAATCTTTCAAGGATTTCAACCTAATTGTTCAAGGCCCAACATGCAAAGAGATGAACTAGAAAACTATTAGGAAAGGGTCCAATATGGAAAACGATGCAACTTGTACTAGGCAAGCCAACAAGAAACAAGTAATCATGAAGAACAAAAATTAACAAGCTTGAATCCAACAAGGAACTAGAGAAAAAGAGGGTTACAACTTACAAGTTACATCACACCTATAAATTACCAAAAAAATTCCAAGGTTACATGTACAATTTTACCAAGACTCTAAAATACACTAGACCTATTTAGACAAAAACACCACCCAAAGAAAAAAAGACTCCCAAAAGGGTCAAGTTGTGCCTGAAGAACACACAAACAAACAGAAAGTGGATCAAAGTGTTTTATTTAGTCTCACAGAAGTAAAAATACAGTTGATGGGTAACACACAAGAGTGCGTTGAGTTAGTGAATTTGATGAAGCAGAGGAAGTACTTATATACGTATTTGAATGACTGCATATGGCTGAGGAAAATACGTCTTCTTCCTCAAACTTTCTGCAGATTCACAAGACAAACTTCGCATTCAGAACAATTTGGTGATTTTTTTGGTTTTTTTTTTTTTGTTGGGTGGGAGGGGTGATTTTTAGATTGTGTGATCAGCTTGAAGAAGTCTTGTTGCCATCAAGATCAAGCCCGCGCTGCAACGACCCTGGGGTCAGAAGTGCTGGTGAACACATTGCCAGCTGCATGACGCAGTTCCAGATGGGCATCACCAGCGACGGTGAAGAATTTCTGGGGTCGGCACACATGACCTTCCAGCTTCACTGCCTGGTATTCCTTGCCGATGATAGGCTTGTAGATCTGGGGGTGGTCTTCGTCGATGAGCTCCGGGCATGTGCACAGTGGGAAATCCCACGGTGGCTGGGCAACGCAATCGATTGAAATCCGCTCTTCCTCTGTGTTGGTGACTACCCGATGGATCACACTCTTGTACTGGTTGTTGCTCATTACCTGTAGACACACATTTTGTTCCCAAATTCAAACATCGAACGCAATCATGAGCTAGAGAACTAAGGAACATGCAAATAAATGTGTAGTCGTTCACTGATCTACTAGAGCTGGTTACCGGTCCCGCATGCAGTGGCTTCTCTCATGAGGAGGACAGAATGTTGTGAAAGGCCTGCACATATATTTTTATATCATGATCAGAGTCACGTAGTGAAAATCCACCTCAATGTAGTCTCCAATGTTGATGCACAAAGTGTTTTCGCCTTTGCGAGGATTCACGGACATCCACACACCATCTTTCATCAGCTGATAGCCACCCACGTCGCCCAGTTGCACCAATCCCAGGGTAGAGTCGGTGTGCACCACCAGACCCACGACTTTGGAAGGATCTGGACAGGGAGGGTAGTAGTTGGACCGGAAGCCCTTGTTCACTGATCCGGACAAGTACTTCTTGAAGAAAGACTCGTTCTTTACCTTCAAGCCCTTGATCACAAGATCCCAAATCAGGAGCCGCACCTTGTCATTTCCGATCAAATACTCCTTAATCGCATTGCTGTACATGTTGAAACACAGGCATTATATAACTTGGACATCTTTCCAATATGTTTTCTCAAGCAGCTATGCTCACAGTCATATGAGAACATGTGTTCCCAGAGTTCCTAACATGATTAATTACATATTTTCACCACAGTTGCAGCTCTCCAGCGGAAAGCGACTGTCCTGCTTCAAGAAGGAAGGCCTATGTCACTGGTTTCCATTAGGGATCACAGCACACTGTGTGTAATTGTGAACACAGAAGCCACACTGTGTGTACCTGTGATCACAGCACCCTAATGGAAAGAGACCCTCAGTCAGGAAGCTTATTGTACGGTTGTTCAACAACAGAATCGCGAACTTTGGGTACTCTCAAACGAGTTCGTTTGTGGTTCGCGGGCAGAGCTGGGAGCAGGGGAGGGATAATGGGTACCAGAAAAACTCTTTGTCGTCGCCGAATAGCCTCTCGCCGTAGTCATCGATGACAGCAGGAGCGGCCTCATCCGTCATGAGGAACTGGAAAGCCTCGGACCACTGCTTGCTGGGGCAAAGCATGGAGCCAGCGCCAAACCCGTTGTAATTCTTGATGTAATCCCGCTGTGCCTTGAGCTTGATCTCGGGTGGCAAGTGAAACACGCGCTTCATAGCCTCACGGGCACGCAACACGACGTCGTCGGGAATGCCATGGTTAATCACCTGAAACGCACCCCATTCACGGCACGCCGCGTCCACCTCCGCCACCACTTTCTGGATCCCGATCTCGTCCCCAGTGTGACAAGGCGCCAGATCGATGAGCGGCACGTCCACATACTCGTTGAACGCCACCTTGGGCTGCATCGCATCGGGCCACACGAAGCTCTCGGGGACCTTGAGCTCGCCACCTTCCTTCACATCCCATGGCTGCTCCTTCTCGTCCACATACACTGTGGGGGGAGCCGCTGGGGTCTGAAACTCGGAAGGAAACTCGGTCTCCAAACCCATCCTGCTCTCTTTCGCACCTAGTTCACCACAAACTGACGACCAGTTAGCCTGTAACTGATCTCTAACTGATGACCAGTTAGCGTGTAACTGATCTCAAACACTGATGACTAGAACTTAGTTTGTGCTCTTGATGACTTGCGGTCTGAATCGCTGCGACTAGTACTTGCAATTTGGTTGTAAACTTGAAGGCTGAAACAAAGCAGGAGCTGGTCCACAGAAATGAAATCAAGGGGAGCGATGGGAAGCGGTTGCTGATGACTGACGAAATTGAGCATTTAGTGAACCAAGTGAGCGGCTATATATGCGATTTAACTGCAGTTTGTATAGTCGTGACAACGCCATATTTAGCGCTGAGTAACGGCGCGATGTAGGCTTGCAGGCTTAAGTTAAGTTCCTCTAAATTTATTCCATGCCTCTAAAGGCATCACCTCTTAAGTCCCTTTTGGTTTAATTACCAGCTAGCTGCCGCACCATCAGTTTTGGTACCGACTCTCTTTTGGGTGATTCCAAGTTCAACCCGTTTTTCTCTTTGGTTTCTTTTTTTTGGGGGCCCCCGAGGGGGGCGCAGGGGGAGAGGGTAGTAGACAATTTTTTCCAACTGAAAATGTGGAAAAATGGGAATTTTTTTATAAAAAGTGTAAATTCTACTAGTTTTTTTATTTGGTTGGAAAATTTCACAAAAATTTCAATATTTAGAAAAGAAAAACCCGCTTGGTGGTGATCATCTATGAGAATATTTAAATAAAATAATTGGCTATACACTAGACTTGGATGTTCAAAACAATTTAAAGCATCCTTCCATATTTTTGGCTACCTGCTGGAACATAAGTTGGAGAAATTTGGTGATTTGTATTTCATTTTTTCAACGTCTGGAGAATTTGAAACATATTTTTCTTTTAGATAGAAAAATAAATTTGTGTAGGTCAAAAATTAAAATCAGGTTTTTCAAGCAAAAAATTGCTAAATGTTGTCAATAAAATATCACTGTACTTTCAAAGAGGTTTTGACAATGTTGGACACTCCCCCCAAATATCCAAAGAGTTTTGAATGTTGAGGCACTCCTCAATTGTAGAACTATGTACAATGCACTCAGTACCATCATGTATCATGACCTGCATATGTAATCCAGAGAAAAACTTATATCTTATTGCAAACAGAATATGTAGCTTTCACAATAAGAGATTTAGAATAAACAAAACATTAGAGACATGTGTTTTCAGGGGCCAAAGTGATCGAGTTTTCAAGGGCTTGAGTGAATCCTGTTCAAGCTAGTACATAACTCAAATTGCACAAGATATGGTACTTGCCAGCCACTATGGTTTGGCACTAATTAATTCCCAAAAGCGAATGTCTAACAGATAAAACATTACAAGATCTTCTGTCAAGTTTTTGGAGAAGCAAACTCTTAATTTCTTGCCAAGGAGTGTTTTCCAAGATCCAATCACCAACTTATAATCACGTTTTCTTTCATAAACTTGTATACCTACCTTGTTTTCTAGTTTATTCAAATTCTAGTATATTAAAAACGGGGCTGCCAACCCCGTTTTGCTGAGAAAACCAATGTTTTAAACAATTTCTGCCCATTTTGTGTGGTGGGTACAGTTGTCCAATCCCACACAAATTGCACTTGTGGCCAAAAGTAGACTCTGCAAGGTGAATATTCACATCATCACCACTGGTGTATGGAATTCCCATCTGTTTGTTTGATTAATTTTGTGTTCTACCCAACAATTTTAAGATTAATTCAATTCCCTCTTCCGCCAGAGCAGAGGGTTACAGTAAACAGTAAATGGTATGATTCCGATGATATTCAAAGCCATAGATATGGCATATTCTGATATTACATAAATAGACTACTTAGAGACCTGGAGACCATTCTTGGAAAATGGGATATATTCGTGTATCACGCTGTGGCATCTGAAGAATGAAGATAGTGAGATTTGAGTAGGACAAATTGCTAAAGAATAGCAAAGCATTTTGCTTTGCTACCCATTTGTGAGAGTAAGCATCCTCACCAAAATAACCCTTAGCTAAAAGACAAGTTGACCTGGTTAATTAGTTCCAGTCCAAAACGAATCTCCTAATTTTGTGTCCAATGCACCTCCTAAATGAAAAGTGGCAACTCATGGACGATGTAATTATTGACCTGCAGCATTTCGAACTCTGTTTCTAGTTGTTGTCTTCATGTTATAAAGGACAATATTTTCTCTTGGACTTTTGGGAATAATGGGCTAATGGTTTTCTGGACATTGGGAACAAGCAGATTACCACATTATGAATAGCATTGCAGAACATTGTTGAAAGGTCCACTCCTTTTTGTTGTGAAGAATCTGGAATATTAAGTTATTGGTAACGAGTTCCAGTCATTTATGATCATTAGAGTCACCTTGACCACTTATCTGGCCGTTTTGTCTTCTATAGCTTTACGGCTTTCATTGTCAGTTTATATTTGGCAACCACCATAGTTGGCTCCCTCCAAAAGGATCCAACCAGAATCAATGTTAAAAACATCAGTCCAGATTCTCAGGGTTGACTGGAATGCAAGATTTTCCCCCCTAAAAACACCAGGATTAAAGAGTCCAACGTCCAAACCAGTGTTGGGCAGTTCCCACTGGGACCCTGGGTTCTTACAATGAAACCCGCCTAGTATCACATTTTGTGATAATCAGTTTGAAAAGGGGACCAATGGTTCTCACCCAAGTGAGAACCGGGTTATTGACAACAGGTTACCTTTAAAATTTTTTGGAGAACCAGATCAGTTCTATGAGAGAATTAGAATTTGGATCTTAGGTTCTTAGAACAGTAGGTAGATTAGGTTAGTTGTTAGTTTAGCTGTGAAGCCCAAGCGGTGCCCAAATGTAAAAAACCCCTTTGGGGTTAGTGTTTCCTAATCATGATTGGGATTCTTCTTTTGCATTGCTCTATTGCATTATTATTGTTGATATTGATCTGTTGTGTTGCTACTAAGTCCATTGCATTGCTACCAGGTGTTATTATTGATTCGTCATGTTGTTAATGCTATTACTAGGTCCATTGCATTGCTAATGATCCTACTAGTTTGTCATGTTGTTGGTGTTGGTCTGTTGTTATTGATGCTATTGGTTCGTCATGTTGCTAATGATGCTACTTGTTTATTGTGTTGTTGGCGTTGGTCTTACTTATCTATCGTGTTCCCAAGTACCCACCTAAGCCATTCCCCCTATGTTCTTGTTGTTCCTTCGCGTTGTCAATTGCTATTCCCATTGCACTACATATGTTTTGGTGAAGTATTACCCCCATCGTCATCACCTTGCAAGTGGGGCATTGGTGGTCCGTCACGTTGATGTTCGCTTCATATTACCAAGTAACCACCATTGCCATTTCCCCCCTTTGTTGGTGATGCTATTGTTGTTGTCACATTGTTGATATTGTTAGTATGTTATGTTGCATGTGCCATGGTGATATGGGTGAAAACACATTACATCATTCATAAAATGTCATCACAATGTAGTTCTTGCAAGATTTTGAGATTTTCACTTGGCCATGTGATTAAATAAAAATGATTAAGTTGATAAAGGACTTAACATTAGAATGTTATGTATATTATAATCACATTGTATGATTTTTAAAATTTTTTTTTGAATTCTCATAATATCATGAATTTTTAAGAAGTACCTAAAAGCTTGCAACAATCCATAATCAATGAATATGGACTTCATGCACCTTCATATAATTTTTATAGTGAATAAAATACTCAATGATAATACAATGTGATAACATTGATATTAAGGAAAACTTTTTGAGAGATAACCAAATTTTTCTATTTACCTTGAATTATGGTTTTTTCCCCATTAAGTCCTTTCTTAAATGAAAATAATAAGTTAAAAGCTCATATTTCAAATTAAAATTTTCCATAATCTATATTAGGGTTGAATTATTTTTAATAATGAATTTTTAATGATAACTTGCAAAATGACTTATGTGATTCAAGGCATTTTGTTTTTACACTACCCCTATGGTGTTAATTTAAGCAATTATGGACTTCTGTATGTGCGTCAAAGTGTTACATTTTAATGGTTTTCACACATATATTACATTCACCCATTGCCTTGTGTAGCTGGTGGAGCTCTTCTATGATCAGAAACAAAGGAAAAAAAAGGTGAGTCTTTTCATTTTTTTGTTATTTATTTATTTATTTTTCCTTTCTTTTTTTGATTTATATATAAAGTTCATAACAAAGGATTTTGTTGTTATTTTTGCAGAAATTTTTAAAGGAATCCAACATTAATACAAACATAATCATATTTTATTTGCATATGCTTGCAAAAAAAATGGAAAAAAAATTGAATAATTTGTAATTTTTTCTAAATACTTGCATTTTAGGTTGTAGGGTAGGTTTTGGCGTTTTGGTTTATCATACATCTATTTGGGTTTTTTTTTTCATTTTAGTGTTGCATTCCCTTGTGAAAATTGAAAATTGCCTAATCTTTTGAAAATGAAAATATGATAAATGAAAATACATGTAAAGTGTTCATGAATGATATAATGGATGAAGAATGTTTGCACAATTGTTTCCAATCTTTAAACAAAAAGAAACCAAAATCCAAAAAGTAAAAAAAATAATGAAAGAAACAATGTGAATGTAAACCATTTTATTATTCAAAAATGTTTGAAGAGGAAGTGAACAATCCATTGAGAGGAAAAGTGGATAAACTATTTGCTAAAAAGAAATCAAGTTCATCTGGGAGTGCAATTGTTAATTTTTTTGTTACCAAAGATCCTTTCCAAATAGATCATATGTGGCCAAAAACATGTCTTGAGGATATGGGTTTGTTGATTATTAAAAATCATCTTTCCATGCAATTTGTGGAAAGTCTGCAGATGAAGCACTTATGTTTACATTTGTGTCAAAGACTTGTTTTTCCTTTTAAAAAGTAGTTTTCACAAGAGATGGTCCCTAAGTTAATGGAAAAAAATAAACAATTGTGAGTTTTACCAAACTTGGTAGAATGTTATTCCACAATAACAAGCTTTGACCTTTGGATGTCAAAGGGTGTTCATAACATATTTGCCCTTGTGATTAATTTTTTGGGAGCTAATTGGCAAGCAAAACATGTTACACTTGGTCTTTTTGAAGCTATAGATATTTCAAGGGAAGATTTTGGCCAAAAACTTGATTGAATTATTAAAAAATATAACTTGAGAAAAAAATTATTGCTTATGTGAAAGACAAGGGATCTAACTTAACACAATGAATGGTGCATTAAAAATAGTTGTAAGTTGTGACATTTTAGGTTTGGAAGAAAGTTGTCAAGGCATTTGTTTTTGGGCATGCATTTTCCAAGGTCTATCAATATGTTACAATGAATTTTTTTTTGTAAAAACTTGACATATTATTTTATTAAACTACACAAAAAGATCTACAAAAGTGTATAACCTAGCCCAAAATTTTAAAAAAAGGTCAACAATAGTGGAACAAGACACATTTTGAATTTAGTTTAACCCCAAGGAAGTTGAATACTTTAGTGCAAATAAGGTAATTTTTTAATTTGATGTATTATTGCAATGAAAAAAATATAATAATTAAGTTCCAACAAATTTTTTCTCTTTTTCAAATTTTCCAACAAAATTATCATTTTTCAAGAGGTATTGTAATTTCAAAAAAATTGTTCTTCATTATGCCAAGGTGTTGATTCTTTAGGGTGATAAACAAAATTTTCTCCCAAGCAACTTTTAGTAGTTTTTCTAATGGAAAATACTACATATGTAAATTTTCAAATGATAATAGAATGATTTTGAATAAGAAATGTTTTTGAACATAACAAATCCATCATAATTCCAAAAGGTGGAGTCTATGTGATTAGTGGAGGATGGTATTTCAATGGTACTATACGGGTATTACAATTTGTCCCCAATAGCACACCTTTTTGTCCACACCCAAAAATATCATGTTACTTGCACCATTTTGTGCAACAAATTATGGCATTGATAGCTAACTCTTATGTGCATGGTATGATATGTGTATCGGCCCCATTAAGATTATAAACAACCTTCTAGGATGTTTACATTTGGACCCCTTTAAAATTTGTCCACATCATGAAATACCCTTTTTTTCAAAGCAACAAGTTGATTTTACTATATATGTGTTCATAATCATGTGTATTAGAGCAACATAATTTGTTAAAGTAAAATAAATAACTTTTATTAATATGTAGATGGTAAAAAGTCACTAGGCCCACTTTTGTTGTGTTTTTTCTTTCATATTTCTTAAATATTCTTGGAAGACCTACAGATTTAGTAAAATGGCACATGTGATGTGGCTGTTTTTGAGTTACATTTTTTTGCTTTCCCCCATCCTATTAGGTTTCTAGTGGACAATGCATTACATTTAATGGGCAAATTAAAAACCTACAAAAGTAGACATGGCTAAATCTGTTGAATGGGTTTGGGCCATTTGATGTAAGCCCAAGTTGATAAATCACATCTAAGTTGTCCATTTCTTCTTGCAAACTATGATAGTTGGATTTGATAAGGTTCAATTTAGACCACTCAAAAGTTTTAGGGTTTTATAATGTAATAAATGACTCAATCGATCACATTTTAATCATCCATTGATTTAAGTAGATCATGACGGTTGGATTTATAGTTCAAAGTTTAATTTTGATCGTTGATTGGGGCACAACAAATTCAGATGATGGTAACTTCATGAGTAAATGAACATAATGTAAAAATATATATTTATATAATTTAAATGTTATATGTGATATATTTTCAAAGTAGACATGGTACATAAAAAATAGATTGTCAACAAGTCCTTTGGCTCCTTTAATTGTGATCTCACCCCATGGACATTTTGGAGCACCCTTGTGTCTCCTCATTGTTCTCTAGCTTTTTGCACCTAGAGCTCCATGAAAAGGTGATGGACAAGACCCGTTGGAAAATGTTGTTGCAATGATGATGATAATCGAAACATATGAATAAAATTTGTTGGGTTCTTCCATGGAGGTAGAGTTGATGTGTACATGCATTTTCTAAAGGTTGTTCGCTCATCTAGAATAGTAGAATTGTGAGTTGGTAGGGTTTGAGGTGTGCAAGTTTTGTTTGCATATTGAATTCTACAACATTAAACTATTAGGGTTTGAGTTGTGCATTCAACGGGTTTGACCAAGCATAACAATGCATTTGCTTGGGCCAAATTTTTATGATGGTAGTCTTTGTCAAGTGTTTTTAGGAAGTTGTGTGTCAATAGTAGATTCAATTGTCAATATGTACCTCTAGACACTATATCAACCCACTAGGAGTTTGACCTATTTTTAGAATATTATATAAATCATTTAGAAACTAGCAACTTGTTGTTTAAAATTCCTTTCATGCAACATTTATGGGGAGTAAACATAACATTGTGGATTATAGAAGTTGAAAATACCTAGTTCTACAATTGGATGTTGTGTCTAGGCAAAGTTGGTTTAGGTATGGTAACGTATGTGTGCATTTAAGGATGGTGGATTGAAATTGATCATGGGGGTTAAAAGTTTAAAATATTGCAGGTAGGTAATTAGAGATGCAATTGATTTTTAAGTAAACTTTTTATTTCTATCCAAAACCATTAAGTGTTTTATCAAGAGATTTGTAGATTATGATCAATTTGGGTGTGCAGAACTATGGAAAGCAACATTGGGGTCTAGAGACAATGTATTCTATAGCAAAATGTTGTTTAGGGTGCCCATTAGAAAGTAGTGTTAGTCCAAACGAACATATGTGAACATGAAGTTCGTGAAGAGGAATTGTGGGGTGAAAACATGGTAAAGGATACATAAAAAGTAGTTATTTTCAAAGCAATCAAAAAATGGTTCAGTTTTTGACAAAAGTATAAGAAAGTAGATTGAAAATAATTGAAAATAACATAATAAAAGCATGGTGCTTTTCTTTGAGTTTATAATGAGGTGATTATAAAATTTGAAAAACTTTGGCACAATAAAAATAGATAACAAATTTGTTTGAAAATGATTGGTCAAATTGAGTTTCAAACCTACTTTCCCATTAGAAGTTTGATGTATTCTACTATAATATTTAAATGTTGAAAACTTACAAGTACATTTTAGAGCTACATCGTGTTGAAAATTGAGAATATCCAATAATTCATTTACTTTCACCTACTTGTACAAGTTTGGACAACCAAAAAATAATAATAGTTATTTTTTAAAAATCTACTTGAATGCATATTAAATATTCGACTAATCAACATCATTGTGATAAAATTAAAGTTTATCCTCATGTTGATTATTAAATAAATTTTTTTTTACACTTTCAATACATTAAAATTTGTTTATGGTTGTTTTTTTTGGTGACAAGGATAAAAAATTATCTACTTTACCATACTTTCACCATGTATCTAGTTGCAATTTTCTAAGAAAGGTCGAAGACACAAAGAAAAAAACACAAAGAAAAGTTCCATTCCCTATCTAATGATTAATCCCAAAGTCATTGTGTTCTTTATGGGTACATATTCTAGGGTTGTAGGTTTACAATTAATGATTTGTGGCCTATTTGTGAGTGCATTCTAAGTCCAATATTATTGATGCATTATTAGTGCATTAGTAGATTGGATTAAACCCTAAATTCAAGTATGTTTGATGGAAGGATTCACTCATTAATTGAAATTTGTGGTGTGCACGTGAAATATTCATCTTGAGATGTAACATGGGCATCAATAAGTTTTGCAACAATTTTGTTTTCGATTGAATTAACAAGTTCAGGTTGTTTACAACAATAAGTTTTGCATGGGGTTTTTCGTGGGGGCTCCTTTTGATCTCCAATTCATCCTACTTTTAATTTCTTCCTTTAATTCCATGGAAGCTTCCTTTTCAAACCAAGTTCAATTCTCCATTTTGCCCAAACTATATGACTTGACCAAGTTAAGTTTTCCATTATGTCCAAACTATATGACTTGTCATTGTACTTGTTTGTTCTTGAATCAAGGTTATTACAATTTTAATATAGTTAAATCATGAATTCCTTCTAATGCATGAATAGGCTATGCCCCTATAATTTTTTATTTGGTTGCACCAAAATTAGTGAAAATTATTCTGGTGAGTCCCAAACTTTGCATTAGACCTAAAATTTGCACATTAGGAACTAATTACCAATTTGCATTGTGCAAGTTTTTGCAAAAATGACTTAAAGGAATGGTCTAAACCCTTTTGTCCATTACATATAGTGCATTTTGCAAATGGTCCTTAGAGGATAGGCCTTGTGGTGCAACAATTCAAATGTAAGTTGGTATTCAAGTCCCTCTACGGCATCATAAAATTTTGTAGTACTTGTTATTAGTACAATTCAAGTCCAATACACATGTAACTATGTATATTAAGCCCTAGGCAAGTTTGAATTATTGAAGGATTGAATTACATGAAATGCCTTGTCTGCAGTTGTCATTGATTTTGAACTACTGTTTATGGGAAATTGGAAAAATAGTTACAAGCGAGGGGGTGTTAGACCTAATCAAAGTTAGAGGGCCAAATCAATGGTAGATGTTACCAATGTACTAGAGTTGTAAGTTAATGACTAGAAAAGAGCCCAAGAAAAGCAAGCCCATGAGGAAAAAATGCAATGGAAGGAATGTGCTTCAAGGAAGAAAAAAACAAATTGGAATGGCTTGAAGCAGGCTGCCCATATTTGCAAAGGAGGCTATAAAAAGCCTAAACTATCAAGGTAGACATCAAGGTGCCATAGTATATTTGTTGCATAGAGCATTGCTCAAACTTTGTTGAATGTTGGAGATGTGGACTAGCATAAGGAGGTGTTTCGAATGGCTTTGGATCACAAGATTTTGGTTGCAGCTAGGCCAAATAATTTGAGGCGTTGGAACGAACAAAAGAAGGCAAGTGACAATTTTTTTTTAAATGTGAAAGTTGGGCTCCAAAGTGTTAGATTTACTTGAACATTTAATTAAAAAAATGGAAGCCGCAAGCAATAATTATTAGGCACAATTGGAATAGGTTGCCAAAATGATCTAATTAGTGTTTGTAATATTTGATGTCGTTGGGCATCAGGAATTATGGGAAATATTTTCCACAAAACAAACTACAGTTTCTTGAAGAAACAATATTCACAACAACATTCATATCTCAACAAAAATCATCAGAATACTAGACACCCTTATTGCACCATATTTGTTTTTTTTTATGTTTTTGTACGGTTTCAAAAAATTCATCATTATTTATGTGAATGTTAGAATTAATTCAAATTTATATAAATTTCACGAAAAGGGAAAGACACATTATAATTTGTATTGTCATATCCATGTTGGTGGAGAGGAAAAAATAATAAAATAATTTTAGTAGAAAGGTAGCAATTAGAAAAGGTGGGAGATATTTATTATGAAATGGAAGTTGTTATGAAGAAATAAATGAAATACGTGGGTTTGAAAATGCGGAGCTTTTTTCAAAAAAATTCATGGAATGGTCCATGGACGACCATATGGACACCAAATGTGCCGAATTCGGTTATTCGTCACTTGAATTACATGCTTCACAAAGCTGATCACATGCTCACATATCTGGGTATTGCTAACAAAATTTAAAACTAATATTCATTGTGATTTACTTGGTTTACAAGATATTGATTGCAACGACAACAAAGTTAAATTAAATACCCTCCCCAAATGATTCATTTGGATTGGCAATACAAACAAACCTATGAAAACTTATGCATCTGTTATTTAAAAACATGAGGAATATCTTGAAACAACAAAGAAAACAAAGACATATGATTAATTATTGCAAGGCTTAGAGTTGTTAGTATATTTTTTATCCTATTTATACATGTTTCATACATGTTTTAGATGACAATTGTGTTTAGATTGTATAACTTAAGAAAATACAAAAAAATTCCACAACTATTATTGCCAAATTGTGATGTAAAAAGTTTGTGATGTAATGTATTTATTCAATTCAAAATATTCCACATGTTTTTTTCCCCCATAATATATTAAAGAAGTTATCATATAAAAATATTCAAAACTTGCAACATTAATACAAAATTTCACACTAAAAGCATGAAAATTTGAACATTGGTTACTTTGTTATGGTACATATTACCACAATTGCACTTTAGATGTTAACTAGTCAATTTGCTCTCACCTTCATGGTTTAAACAATTCCCATTTTTTAAGTAATCGATGCAAATTATTTGGTTGAAATAGTCAAAGCATATAATTAGGGAGATTTTGCATTTCTTCTCTAGTGAATATGCCTCCAACATCCTTGCCTTACATGATTGCAAAAAAAATTATTACAAGATGGACAAACATGGTTCTATTATAATCAAAATTGTTGAATTATTTTTATTCATAGACAACAAACTAATATGTAGAATTAAATCATCACAAAGAAATATTCATGTATCATGCTATTGATAACATATATTTAAAACAAATTAAAGACAACGTAACAACTTCATTAAGATTTCATTTCTGTGTCAATACATTGAACAATTGAAGAATCTTTCAACTTGCAAAAATGTCTTAATGGAATTCTTGCATAGACTTATCAATCACATAAACATGACAACATCTAGTCGTTTTTTGGGATCAAATCCCTTTGGAACTCTTTGGTGAACATTTTTTGAATTTCATGGGCCTCAACATACACATCACACATTTAAATTCCCTAATACCCGAACATTTTGGGATATTACGAAATGAATTACTACACTTCATCTACATTTCCATATTTGCTTCCCACATGAAACATTTTAACCTTTGCTATTTAAACTACATGTTCTCAATGTCCTAGTTGATTTCTCTCTACTGATTTTGCATATGTTTATGTCCATATTGCCCACTCCCAAGCCTCAAATCCCAAGTTTTTGACATCCAACATTAAGACAACAATTCATGAACCATATCCCCAACCAAGGTTGTCAAAACCAACATGATGCAACCATCTTGCATTAGGCATCACATCAACATTTGCCCTAATGCATTTGTTGAGTCTATCAAGATTGACACACAAATATTTTAAACTACACCTAGGCTACCCTTGTTACATATGGTAATCAAAAATGGATTCGATCACCACATGATTGGTAACCGAAAACGAATTTGGTGTCGTAATCAAATTTTTAATTTTCTTGGTACTGAACTTGGAGAGTGAAAATTTTCAATTGCCAACCTTTAATCACCATAGTTTCAATCACCAACTTTCAATCACTTATTTTTAGTCACCAATTTTCAGTCATCAACGACTACACTATTTTGTCACTAGTGATTGAATTTTCGATCTCCTTCCATTGCCTAGTGTAGAGCTTGTTAAGAGCTTTCCAAAAACATATTACATGCCCCCTTTCCAAGATTGATGAAATTTTTTAGCCATTGGCAACAAAATTTGGAAAGGGAACATGTAATATGTTTTTGGAAAGCTCTTGATGAGCACTACACTCAATGACCAAAGGCAACCAAAAATTCAATTGCCAATGACAAAAAAAAATGCAATTGTTGGCAACTAAAAAAATGTTTCAATCACCAAGTTGTTGCTGACCAAAACTTTCACTCGCATTATGTATGGCAACCAAAAATGGGTTTTGGTCACTATTTAAGAAGGTTTGATTGTTGGATGGCGATCAAATTTTTTTTGGTCATTGGAAACTAAATTTGGAAAGGTGACATGTAATATGTTTTTGGAATTTTTCCAATGAATGTTACACTTAATAACCAAAGGTGACTAAAAATTCAATCATTGGTGAAAATTGTAGTTGTTGGCGATCAAAAAAAGGTTTCAATCACCAACTATTTGGTGACCAAAGTTTTATGGTGATTGAAAGACATTTCAATCACCACAAGGTTTACAATGACCAAAATTGCTTCATTTTTATTGCCCATAAGCCTGCCCCAAGCAATCAAAATGGCCTTTGACCTAGGTTGACCTAAACCGACCTTATATTAACATGACATAGGGTTGCATTTACGTCTAGATGCATTTGTCGCATCATGATGGACGCACATGCACAGTGACAACCTTGTCCCCAACCCTTGTAGACTTGGATATGATTATGATTACTAACATTCATATGTACATTTTCTTCTTGACAATCACAACAATACCATTTTCCACAAAATTAATAATTTAGTTTGATGATCAAACCTTGTATTTAAAGCCACCCAAGACAAATTAACTCCCAACCTTAAACATATTTAGTTGTTTAAGGCATGAATTTATTAACTAGGTTGACCAATGCACATCTATGACATACCATTTCATCATTGTGTTCTTGTTCTCCTAGTAATTTTCATCACCCCACACAACCATTTATAATCCATTTCTATTAAAAAATTTATGGCCATAATATGCCTCTACATCAATTGAGGTGTAGTGAAAAACATGGTGACCTAAAAGCATTACTTCACCAATACATAATATTAAGGAGGGCACAAACATCATCCCTTCACATGCATACTCAACACCTAACTACTATTTGGCAAATCTTATTCAAAATAATAACATAGATATTGAGCTCAAACATGTTGCAAATCTTAAATCCTTCATCAATAAACAACCACCAAAAGTTTTCCTACTATTGTCATAGTAACACAAGACAATCACCATAAGATCACACATACTTGTAAAAAAATGTATGCTAATTGCTCCTTAGTCCACAAAATCTTGTTGGCAAAATATACATTATGCTAAAACATGGCAAATATGTCTACATCCATGATAGGGTTTGTAGTCATATATGCCACTAATGATTACATGACTATGTAGTCGACATGGAGACATAATCAAAATTTCAAAGCACAAAGAGTGAACACTAAGAAATCCTTGACAATATGTTTCCAACTAAGGTTTCAAGTTTTACTTGTAGTTCACCCCCCATGTATTTTAAACCAAAAGCACTTTGACAAAAAGAATTGTTGATTGGCAAGTCCTACAAGGATTAGCAACTTTGTGCTCAACTTGTAATTCAATATAGAAATTATTACCGGAAACCTCTTTGCCAAAGTTTTGAACTTGAGCCATTAGGGATTGTGAATGTTAAAGTCTTCCATGTTAACTAATGTATGTATATGGTGTTGAGCTCATTCATGATTGAAGTGCCAAAAAAAACATGCACATTTAACTTTTAAAAGACTCCAAAATCCAACTTTCAATTTTGTTATCTTTAGTGAATTGTTGTATGCCAATAGATATAATGATGACTTGTTAAATTAATACAAATATTTTAAAATAATTTGGAAACTATGTAAATGTCTTTTTAATTATATGAAGTGTTTTAATTGCATTTTCTTTAAAAAGTAATCAAATGGAATGTATAAAACCATGCAATTGATTTAAACTTTTTGTATAGGAAAAAAATATTTCCCTTTATGCAAATACATGTTCATTGGGTGAACTTGATGGAAAAACAAATCATATGAAAAGTTCAAAAGTTAGAAATTTTAAACCAAAAGGTTACAAGTGAAAGGACATTTTTTTGAACCATTTGGATGCTTATTGATATCCATTAGGTTCAAAAGTTTAGCTCCATGCGAATGTCACATGTATAGGAAATAATCATGCAAAAAAAAAAATTTGGTTGTCCATAAAAGTTTATTTTGGCATTTAAAAGAAAATTCTTGTAAATAAAATATTAATGCACAATTATGTATGTAAGTGAAAAACCACCACCACACCACGAATCACCTTATTTTGAATTATTTATTTGTTCTCACTCAAATGTGTTCTATGTAAATGATATTTGTGAAAAGTAATTTTTAAAAAGTCCTATAGTCATTAGTCTTGTTCTTGGAACCCCAACCATGAATGAGCCCAATTGTTGGTGGTTTGATTCCATATTTTGACAAATGGGCTTATGGGTCATCAACAATGACAAATAGTACACACCCTACCCTTGTGAATCAATTGATATAAATTGATTTACACATTGAATGAAAATGAAAATAATGGTATAAGTTTTATGCCAAAAACCAACCTAAAGATTGTATTGGGTGTTTCTCAAACATGTTATTGCAAAATTAACCCAACCTCGAATTATGCATACCAAAATAAAAATTTAAAATAAAAATCAAATTGATAAGTAATTGGATCAATTGCATAGACTAGAAAGTTGATACTAGGTGGGTCCCAACACATTGGAAAATTCCAATTATTTAATATCCTATGTGTAGGGGAAATTTTACATATAATCTTCCCCATTAGATATTGAAAAAAAGTAAAAACCAATCAACATTAGTTATGATTAATGTTGTGCATGTATTAAAAACATCGCATACTCCATCAATTTTTTAACTTGTCCTTTTAGGGAAAATCAATGAGGTGAAAATATATTTACTAGTTGTTCAAAGAACAATTTGGTGGTTTAATTATTAATGAGAATTGCCATATGCAGATAATTGCCCCCTAAAAATGAAAATCATGAGTTTTGAACTTCGATTCTCATACCAAAAGAACTTTAACTTTGATTTTTTGTATGTAGGTTGGGGGCTTAAGTTTGGGGAAGGTTGCTTAGGTAAGAATTTTAAGTGTGGAAGAAGTAGTTACGCTTTTAAATTTGGGCATTGACAAACATGGGGGGGATATACCTCTCCCTTTGTCTTTTAATTAATTAATTTTTTTGCATTGTTATATTGTGTTGTTATTATTTTTATTTTTTCATTAATTCCTTTTATGCACTTGTTTATTTTGATTTGTTGTTTGTCTTACTCTATTCATGATCTCTTGATTTGTTGTATATGCTTTCTAATTTTATTGCTCAAATTCTCTTGTAGTGTGTTGCTTAAGCTTTGTTTTGTTCTTTGTGTTCTCTTGATGCTACTTAAATAATACATAGTAAACCCAAATATACGGGCGAAACACATTACAGTGACCCCTTTGGGGTGTCACATTATACTACTTTCTAGGGATGTGCATGTTTGAATGTATCCCACTTCAAACTTTCGAAAAAAATTCATAATATTTTTGCATATTATGTTTGAATATAACCTAGGCAATAAATTAGAATATAAACTATCTCATTTCATTTTATAAAGTGAGAGAGTGAAGTATATTTGTGAAAACGAATGTAATGTACTTATGTATTCAAAAACACAAATATACTCCAAAAATAATTTAAATGATTTGTAGTCTTTATGAAAGTTGAAGGTATATTGAACCATGTCATTTCACATAATATGAATCATGTTTAGAAACCATGTGACTAATTTGAAAATTTTCATCTCAAAAAATGAGTTTTTTTAGCAAAGATGTGATAAATGTGTGATAAATTAAAATTTTGACAAGAAATCACATCCATATAGAAAATGACAAGCATAGCTAGATGGGCCATTTTTCTAATTCATTAAAATTGATTATTTTAATGACTAATGAAACCTTAAAGTTAGTGTAATCAAAACGAGACTATGGCCCTATTATACCAATGTATATTATAAATATACTTATTGATCCTTTGATATAGATGATAAATTTTATTATTATTTTAAAAATAAAACTACATAACATTAATTTTGTAAAAGTAATTTGTTTAGGCCCTAAGAACCAAAATTGCTACCCAAAATTAAATGTACTATGCTTTTGGAACAATTATACTATGTGGATAATAATACTAAACCCAAAAGTGCCCCAAAAGGAATCACCGTAGTGTGTTTTCACCCATACATCTAAGAATTCTAGGTCCATATCATCATTGCATTGTAACCAATATTCGTTATATTTGTAACTAATGTGATATGTGATGGACTAGGTGGATGAAAAATCACTCACAATTCATTTGGTTTGAAGGATTAATTGATGTCAATTGCATCCCAAGTTGTAAATATGATCAATGGAGGAAACAACTATAATCATGTAATCATAATTTGATTATTACAATGCATTTTACATGTCACATACAATTACATGATTAGGTTTGGGCATTAGTAATAAAATGGTCAAGTCATGAATACCATGTTTTGACAGAATGCACAATGCAAGAAAGAGATTGATAATATTTGAAAGATGTTATCAAAAGTAGTGGTCAACAAACAAAAACTTCTAATGCCTTCTAGTTAAAAAAAGTTGAAGATGTCTAACCCTACTTGATCTTATTGAGAAAATATAACACATTGGTCACATTGACAATGATCTTATCCTCCAAGACATTTGCTAATAGATTTAATGAGTTTTCCCTATCCACAAAAGCACCTTATACAAAGTCATCAATAAAACAAAAGATGTTTTCTCTCTTATCACTATAACTAGTTCAAATATTATTATTTTATGAAAGATTTGTAACACAATCTTAAATTTTTTCTTCTCTCTTCATCTCTTTGTTGCTTTCTTTTCAAGAATTAGCAACAAAAGTGGAATTGTGCATTATAGTTTTGGAGCTTTGTCACCCCACAAGTTACACTTTCAAAAACACAAACACAACACAAACAAACAAAATGTCAAAGAAAACAAACAAACACAAACAAAAACAAACAATTTTTTGTAGCAAGCCTCTTGGCGATGACAACAAACAAATGCCTCATTGCTAGAGTGAGGAGCCTGGAATGGTGGGCCCAATCAAAATTTTGTGATATCAAGGTTATAATGCGAAGTTCAACAACATTCTTTTTTCAAATTGTTATTCAAGGCCCTAACAAAATGATGTGGTGAAAATGTTTTTATAATGTTTATATTCAACCATGTTGAAATGTAAATGCATGCAAGCAAATGAGTTGAAGTGAAGGTGTAATGCACTAACATTATTGTAATTACAATCAAGTTTTGTTATGAGTACAAATTCAATTGGTGCAATTGTCCTTAGAAAATCATTACTAATTAGAAATGCATGTCATAAATCAAGTAATTTGATATAATGTTGAATATTTTCTATTACGCCATACTAGTTCTACAATTTATTTCTTGCAAGGTAATTGACAAGTTGAGTCCACAAACAAGAAAATTGAAAATATTTGACCAAACTAGTCAATGAAAAACGAACAAATTGGAATAAACATCTTTCCACAATTTTATTTTTCATACTAGGAAATATATGATGTAATAACCACTCACACACCATTTTGACTCTTGATAAATTACATCCTCTAATGCCTACACAAATATATCAATCCAATTCAAGCACTTACAAGTTGACTCATAGATTTGGAACAATTCAAAGGAAACTGGATGGAGGTACAAGATACTCCCAATGCCAATTAATGGAATTGATCAATGTGGTCTCAACAACATCACTATGAATTAAATGTTATGGTTTCCAAAAAGAGTGAAAGCCCATAATGATAAATCTAAGAGTTGACAATTTGGCCCATACGAAATCCCTTGAATCCAATATTATCTTCTAACATCACTTTGTTGGAAACAATTGATAAATTTAATCCTAATTTAATCTTGGTTACCATTAACAAGTTGAAACCTTATAAATAACTTATGTATGCAAACCCATGAAAATTCATGACACTTGTGCATCATGCTACAATGGTTGACTATCATGTAAAATTGTGTAAAAAAATGAAAATGACATGTGTCAAACTAGGAAACATAGTGCACCTCCATGTATTTTGAATGGTGAATGGTTCGTTATGCTTCCACAATACACTTTAAGACAATAAATAGATATTAATTTTTTTTTTGACAATGATTAACATTTTTAAAACATGTGTTCAAACATGAAAATCCATCACATGATATTATAATCCATGTTGACATTGATTTGAAATGAAATACATCAAAAAGTGAATAGCTCATGATCATTTCATGCAATATATATATTTTTAATGAGAACTCATCATTATAAAATATGCATTTATAAAATGTATATTTATAAATTTCCAACAAATTGTTTTAATCTTGACACATGTGCAACAAGTTTGTCACACAAACTTATTTTCCATATTGTGTGACTTTCCACTCTTTCTTATTCCTCCATTTTGTCATCTTTCATATAATGTTGTAAAAAATAAACATGAGATTCCAATATTTTTATGCTAGATTCTTGTCATATTAATCATGCAATTTTAATTGAGACAAAAAAAAGTCACATTAAACTTCATTAGCTTAGTTTATAACATTGCTTGGAAAATTTATTGGCATGTTTACATGAAACTTTATAATGTAATTTTCCTTGCATTATTTCCAGATTTATAATAGCCATGTCATGATGGATTTTTATTGAATTATAAAATTGTATGCTAGGTAAGGTTTTTGACAAATCTGAGACCACTCATCCACAAATCAATTGGACAACTCCTTCATGTGTGATGCCACATTGTAATGGTTTTTTAAAGGTTTACCAATAGAAGTTGTAATGGATTTCTTTTAGGTTATTTTCATGTTATAGTTATATTTATGATCAATTTTGTTTCAGATTGTAGGATTGGATTGTGTAAGGTTTTTTACAAATCTGAGACCACTCATTCACAAATTAATAGCACAATTGTCATGGATGACATTCCAATGTCGTTCAGTAGGCACCTAACAAGTAGTTTTTTTTTTTTTTGGGGCGAATTTTCACATTGTGGTGACAAATGTTTTTGGAAAAATTTGGAATTTTTTTTTTTAAAGTGTAAATTCGAAAAAATTGGATACAAATTTGGAAATTTTCACTTAACATTTAAAAGCAAAAACATTGGGGGTAAAAAAAAAGCCTTGCTAGCAATGGTTTTTTTTCAAGTTCCTATTTTTGCATCAATAGTGAGCATCTAAAAAGGGATGCAACATTAAATGGCAACTAGTCGTTAGGACCTGTCCCAGAAGCAAAATAACCCCTTCTATACTCTGGCTACCTATTACAACCAAGAATAGAAATGTGGCAAACCCAACCCAAAAATTACTCCTTATTTGGCAAATTATTATTTTTAAATAAAAATCTTTTGACAAAATATTCCTTTTTTTCCGAACAAACTTTCACCACATTGTGAAATTCTACTAGCTTGTTAACAAAACAATGTTTTACAATAATTCATCAAAAATAGTTCATGAAAATCATCAACAATATCATTGCTAGTATCATCATTCTCATGCATCATCATTTATTTTTATTTATAATGGATGAAATTCATCCAGCATTGTTCAATTTTCATCCATTGGATGATTTCATTTACCATTGTTTAATTTTCATGCATAATGTGTATTTG